>OWIL01000891.1_pt1 | contig 16697 bp, 8 predicted proteins | sample 1732871 | NCBI WGS metagenome assembly OWIL01 (sample SAMN05065763, study PRJEB22554) | human gut metagenome | biome: ENVO:2100002; feature: ENVO:00000062; material: ENVO:00002003 | host: Homo sapiens | place: USA
AGATGTAGCTCCGTCTCGTGGGCTCGGAGATGTGTATAAGAGACAGGTCTTTGCACATGGCGCCTTAGCAGATGAGACAGTAGAAGTAGAGCTGGAACAGGTGAAGAAAAATTATGCGTCAGGGAAAGTAACGGCCATTCTGGAAGCATCACCTGAGCGGGTAGAACCATTATGTCCTGTTTATGAAGCCTGCGGCGGTTGTCAGCTGCAGCATTTAAACTATACGGGGCAATTAAAGGCTAAAGAACAGCAGGTTCGCGATGCGCTTTTTCGGATCGGGCATTTACAGGAAGTCAAAGTTCTGCCGATCATCGGTGAAGAAGATCCATGGCATTATCGTAACAAAATGCAGTTCCCGGTTGCATTTGAAAATGGAATTTTGGAAATCGGATGTTATGCTGCGGCTACACATAAAGTAGTCGGCGTTGAAAACTGTCTGATCCAGAAGCAGCGTAACAATGACATTATTGCTGTTGTCCGTCAATGGATGCGGCAGTATGAAATCTCTGCTTATGATGAAAAAACAGGTAAGGGCGTAGTCCGCCATGTTATGGGCAGGGTTGGTGTTAACACTGGTGAGGTTATGGCAGTTATCATTACTGCCGGTTACGATATTCCACATGGCAAAGAGCTGGTCAAAATGCTGCGTGATGCTGTTCCGGGCTTGAAAAGTGTAGTGCAGAATATCAACAAAAAACAGACCAATATCGTGATGGGTAATAAAACACGCTTATTATATGGTAAAACGACGATCAAAGACCGTTTGGGAACTTTAAAATTCAATATTTCTGCGCAGTCGTTTTTTCAGGTAAACAGTGCCCAGGCTGAAAAGCTTTATAACAAAGCGATTGAATTTGCGGCTTTGAGCGGTGGTGAAACCGTTGTTGACTGTTACTGCGGAACCGGTACAATTTCTCTGTATTTGGCAAAACATGCCCAAAAAGTTTATGGAATTGAGATTATAGCTTCTGCTATTGAAGATGCAAAACGTAATGCTGAAGATAATCGCTGTGATAATGCTGAATTTATTTTAGGGGATGCTGCTGTTAAAATGCAGGAACTGGTAGAACAGGGTGTGCGTCCCGAAGTTGTGCTGCTTGATCCGCCTCGTGCTGGCTGCGAAGAAAAAGTGCTGGCTGCTATTGCGCAGGTCATGCCACAGCGTATAGTTTATGTTTCCTGTAATCCGGCTTCGCTTGCCCGCGATTTGGCTTATCTGGAACAGAACGGTTATCAGGCTGAAGTTGCCCAGCCGGTAGATATGTTCCCGATGACACATCATGTAGAGACTGTTGTATTGATGACAAGAATAAAAAAATAAAATTATGGAGCCAGGTTTCAGGCACTGCAATTTACGCAGAGCAGAGAGCAATGGGATTGATTAAGTTGATTGTATTGTAGACAAGGAGCAGTAACAGATATGAAGATTTCTAAGAAGGATGCTTTGTCATGGTTTGAATTTTTTGCACAATTGCCTGCAGGGGAACAGCTTCTGGTTAAACAGCAGGAAATTGTTTATGCCACATTCGCACAGATTGAGGCAGTTGTTATAAAAAGAAAAGAAGAGCTTATGGAACAAATTCCGGGTTTGAAAACATTAAAGGACAGAACACTTTTTGTGGGACCAGATGAAAAATTTCCTGATGGGTGCCGTTCATGTCTGTTGGGCAGCGGACTGACAGCTATCAGAAAAACCAATAAATGCAATCTGCAGTGCAGGTTTTGCTATAATTATGGCGAGCTGGATGCTATTGAACCGGTAGGTGAGGGGATTTGGGTCATTGGCGGGACCAAGTTTTATGAAAATGATATTGATCTGTTGTTGGAAATCCATAAAAAACCTACAGGGGTTGCCTATGTATATTTAGAACCTTTTATGGAAATCGAGAAATATTATAATATTATTCAAAAATTTAACAAGGCTGGTATTTATCAGCATCTATACACTAACGGTACTCTGGCTACGGAAACAACGCTTAAGGCATTGGGGGAGGCTGGACTGAATGAGCTCAGATTTAATTTAGGAGCTTCCTGTTGTGCCGATAATGTCATTGAAAATATTGGCATAGCAAAAAAGTATATCAAAAAAGTCGGCATTGAAACGCCTATGACTAATGAGTTTTTTGAAAAATTCTTTGTGAAAAAACAGGCTGTTTTGGACACGGGATTAGATTTTATTAATTGTGCGGAGCTGCATTTGAACCCCAATAATATTGAGAATTATTGGGGTGAAAAAATGTATATTGCCCGCCATGGATATATATCACCAATCTGGAGTCGCGAACTTACACTCAGATTTATGGCAGCCGCAGCAAAAGAGAAATGGAATTTGGTTGTACATGATTGCTCTAATGATACCAAGTTTGCCAGAGATTTGAATTTAGGTGCCAAAGAGGGTAAATGGTTCGGGGCCAGCAGTTATACGTCTGAATTTTTAGAGAGCCCTTATGCTGTATTTTTGCCTGTCCTACGTGATGAAGAATTTCATTTTTTAGTTGAAGAAGAGCTGCCAAGCGGCTATAAACCGGGAGAGATGCTTTTCTAAGAAAGAGTGGCATAATGGCAAATATTGTAGAAATAAATGACATTTCCGCTCCTGAACTGGAAGTATTCACGAAATTGACTGAAAAGCAGCTGCGCCATAAGCTGGAGCCGGAAAAGGGCATCTTTATCGCTGAAAGCGGAAAAGTAATAGAGTTGGCGCTTGCGGCTGGCTGTGAGCCGGTTTCCTTGTTGATGGAGCGCAGACATATCATGGGACAGGCCCAAAATATTCTTGCTCGGTATGAGGATGTTACAGTCTATACCGGGGACAGGGATGTGCTGGCCGGACTGACTGGATACAAGCTTACCCGCGGTATCCTGTGTGCTATGCGTAGGCCCAGGCTGCCTTCAGTACAACAGGTCTGTTGTAAAGCCAGGCGGGTGGCTGTATTGGATAATATTACAGATGCAGCTAATGTAGGCGGAATATTTCGATCTGCAGCGGCGTTAGGAGTCGATGCTGTACTTGTGATGCGCTCCTGCTGTGATCCGTTATGCAGAAAAGCAGTGCGTGTCAGCATGGGAACGGTATTTCAGATACCTTGGACTTATATAGAAAACAATGTCAAAGAGCTGGGAAAATTGGGCTTTAAAACAGCTGCAATGGCTTTGTGTGAGCATGCTGTCAGTATAGATGATCAGGCGTTGATGGCAGCGGGAAGGCTGGCTTTGGTTTTCGGTACAGAGGGCTATGGCTTATCTCAGGCTGAGATTGATGCGTGCGATTATGTTGTGAAGATCCCCATGGCGCACAATGTAGACTCGCTTAATGTAGCTGCTGCAAGCGCTGTGGCGTTTTGGCAATTGCGATGTCAACAATAAATTGGTTAAAAGATCCTTCGGAATTATTTGAATACTTAATTTATGTAAATTTGTTAAACGGCCAAAGTGGATTTGTGTTTTGCAAAGGGTGGTAATTATGGATTATAAAGTTTTAGATATGGAAAAGTATTATCGTAAGGATATTTACAGGCATTTTACGATGGACTGCAAATGTTCGGTTATGATTACATCCAAAATCGATGTTAGTGACCTTGTTGCATATTCAAAACAAACTGGAACTAAATTTTATATCAATTTTCTGTATGTCCTGACCAAAGCGCTGAATACCAGAGATGATTACAAGATGCGGTATTTGTATCAGGAAGATAAGTTAATTGTGTTTGATAAAATCAACACTGCGCATTATGTTTTCCACGAGGACACGGAGACTTTTACAGTAGTTTATACAGAGTTCAGCGAAGATTATCAGGCTTTTTATGACAGATGCTGTGCTGATATGGAAAAGGCTAAACAGACCCGCAGCTATGGTTTGGACGGCAGTAAATTAAACTATTTCGATGCTTCCTATATTCCCTGGTTGTCTTATGAAGCGCTGCATGTAGAACTGCCTGATGGTCATCTGCATTTTCCCCCGATTATAAACTGGGGAAAATATCACAGTGAAAATGAAAGATTGATGATGCCTGTAACAGTGAGAATGAACCATGCGGTCGCTGATGGTTATGTAGTTTCTAAAGCATTTTTATTGCTTGAGAAAGAAATTGAAAGATTTGTCGAAAACTAAACTGCTGGATTAGAATCATCGTTTCACGCTGCTTTCAGAAAATTTTTGTTTACTTAAAACGCAGAGACTTGATATAAGTGCTCTGATAATATAAGGCTTATTTGTAAAGCAGGAAAAGAGGCGTTAGTATGTGGTTTGTTTTTGCAGTACTTTCAGCGATTTTTGCCGCAATTACTTCTATTTTGGCAAAAATAGGTATCGAAGGTGTTAATTCTAATCTGGCTACGGCAATCAGGACTGTTGTTGTAGTACTTATGGCTTGGGGTATAGTTGCAATAACTAACGCCCAAAGCGGGATAGCCGAAATTAGTAAACGCAGCTGGATTTTTTTGACTCTTTCGGGATTAGCAACGGGAGCATCGTGGCTATGTTATTTCAAAGCGCTGCAGCTTGGCGATGTTTCGAAAGTAGTTCCTTTGGATAAATTCAGTATAGTCATCACTTTGGTGATGGCAGCGGTATTCTTACATGAACAATTTACTGTAAAAACAATTATCGGTTCTGTCCTTATTACTTTGGGAACTTTTGTTATGATTTGATAAAGAGTTACAGGACAGATGCATATAATAATTAAGAATAAATCATAAATACAGAGGGGTAAGCAGATGATAACAAGGCAAAAATATCAGGATTATATCAATGTGCTGAAAGAGGAATTGATTCCGGCGATGGGGTGTACTGAGCCTATTGCTATTGCTTATGCCGGAGCTATTGCCAGAGAGCATTTAGGCTGTTTGCCTGAACGTGTAGAAATTGAGGTCAGCGGTAATATCATCAAGAATGTAAAAAGTGTTATTGTACCGAATACAGGGGGACTGCGCGGTATTGAAGTGGCAGCGGCAGCAGGTATTGTGGCAGGAGATGCCGCGAAGGAGCTTAAAGTTATTTCGGAAGTGAGTACAGAAGCAGTTGCCGTAATTCATAAATTTTTAGAAAGCACACCAATAACAGTTAATTTTTCTGATAGTAAAAAAATCTTTGATATAATGATCACTGTTTATGGCAATGGTCATTCTGCTTATGTACGCATTTGTGAGTTTCATACAAATATAGTGGAAATAAGAGAAGATGATAAATATGTACTGCAGAAAGATATTGCGGTCGAAGACAGTTTGGGTTTTACAGATCGTAAATTTATGAATGTACAGGAGATTATTGAATTTGCTGATACTGCAATAATAGAAGATGTTAAGGATATTCTTGATCTTCAGGTCGAATGTAATGTTAATATTTCAGAGGAAGGCTTGGCTGGCGATTATGGAGCTAATATCGGTAAGGTCCTTTTAAAGACTTATGGAACGGATGACGTAAAAATAAGAGCTAAAGCCAAAGCAGCTGCCGGTTCTGACGCCAGAATGAACGGCTGCGAGATGCCAGTCGTGATCAATTCCGGCAGCGGTAATCAGGGGATTACTGCCTCTATACCAGTTATAGAGTATGCTAAGGAGTTGGGGGTTTCTGACGAGAAACGTTATCGAGCATTGCTTGTATCTAATCTGATCACGATCCATTTGAAATCAGGTATCGGCAGATTATCGGCTTACTGCGGTGCAGTCAGTGCCGGCTGTGCCAGCGGTGCCGGTATTGCGTATCTGTATGGAGGCGGTGTTGATGAAGTTTCTCACACGATTGTCAATTCTCTGGCAATAACATCCGGTATTATCTGCGACGGCGCTAAAGCTTCGTGCGCTGCTAAAATAGCTACGGCTATCGATGCAGGTATATTAGGTTATCATATGTATAAAGAAGGTCAGCAATTTTACGGAGGCGATGGTATCGTCAGCAAAGGTGTTGAGAACACTATAAAAAATGTGGGACAGCTGGCTAAAGAGGGAATGGCTACTACTGATCAGGAAATTTTGAAGATTATGACGAAAACACAGAGTAATTAAGTGTAGCTGAAACAGCCCGCTCAAAGGATAGTGATAATATGCAGATAAAAAAGAAATATATTTATATCGCTTTGGGACTGTGGGTGCTTGTGACATTTACTTATTTTACTTTGTGCAAAATAGCCAGTGATCAGGCTATGTTTATTTTTAATAAAACTATGTCTGCTCAAAAAGTGCTCAAGGGCTCGGTGACGCTTGGCAGTATTGATGCCGATATTTGGGGGCGGGTAGAGTTTCAGAATCTTGTCTGGCTTGATACCGACGGTCAGCCTATAGTACATGTGCCGCAGGGACGTTTCAAGGTGCGGCCATGGGATATTATTACCAGAAGAATCAGTACATCTACTATTAAGGAACTGGAATTGGACAACGCTTTGTTTGCCGTAAGATTCAACCGAAAGATGCAGTTGGATATTTTTGAGCAGGCACAGGCCAAAAGAGTTATTGACCGGGCTGAACAAAAGGAAGCTGTTTTGTCAGGAACCGAAACAGCAGCTGAATTTGAACAGATAGCTCAGGAAAAGATCGTATTACAGGAAAGGCTGCCAAGAGACAGGCATGAATTGAATCTGGATTTAGAAAATAAGCGGCTGAAAATGCGTGTTGTTTTTAATAACTGCACCTTAACTGCCGGTTACCGTAACCGTTATTTTGTACTGAATGAAGTTAATGCAACCATTGATATTGATACGCAGAAAAAGCTTACGATTGATTTTGTAACTGGAAAATTTGGTGGCACTATGGTTGGCGATGGGGTAGAAATAAAAGGCAACATCAATTTAGCACAGCAGATTCCGCATTATGACCTGCATTTGGAGCTTTATAATGTTTTGCCTGCTTCATTGGGAATAGCGGATATCAAAGATACGGTTTCTATTACTGCATCAGTTACCGGAGAACTTCCGAACCCTGTTATAGATGGTCATTTGGATTTTAAAGAGCTGAATATTCCCGGACTGCATTTTTCTAAGGTCAGAGGCGATTTGCATTACGAAGATGCCCTGCTGAAATTTACTAATGTAAAAGGAAATGTTTTTGGAGGTACAGTCGAAGCTTTCGGGGATTATCATCTGGATACAAAATATTACAATATTGATGCTCTGGGACACGAATTGCTGGGAAGCATTGCCGCACGTAACGGTAAAATAAAATGTAAGGTCGAGCTGGATTTTAAGATTCGATCCAAGGGAGATCCTAAAACTGCGTTGACCTATGGCAGCTTTAAATCAGGAAAAGGATCGTACTATATTATTCCTTTTGACAGTATCAGCGGCGAGTTTTCCAATCAAAATAAACATCTGGAGTTTAAAAATGTTGTCATTGAAACCAAGATGGGGACAATAAAAACAGATGCTTTTGATATAGTGAACGGCAAGCTGCATATCGGCGAGATATATTTGGAAGAGCCGGAAAACGGACAAACTATTAAAATAATCTGACAAAAAATGCTTCAGAAATCGGAGGAAGACAGCGATGGGCAAATATAAAAAACTTTATGGCACACTTTTGCTGGGTCTTGTTGCTATTATAATTTTGCTGACGGCTGTTTTTTCCTATAGCAGAAGTATCGAAGAGAGTTACAAAGAAGAAAATATAAACTCACTGAAAGAACTTTCTAATCAGGGAGCTTTGATGCTGCATAATGAAATCAAAAATAAACAAAATCTTTTGGCTGAACTTTCACACGATGTCAATCGGATTTTTGTAAATGATCCGCAGGCGGCCGCCGCTTATTTGGAGGAAGCCGCTGAGCGCAACAGTTTTAAACGAATTGGCGTAGCATTGACGGATGGACGTGCTTATACAACAGATGGTATTGAATTGAATATCTCAGAACGAGAGTATTTTAATAAGGCGATTCGCGGTAACACGGCTGTTTCACGTAATCTGGATGATTATACGGATGGCGGTAGGATCGCAGTTTACGCGGTACCGATTTTTGAAGATGGAAGCGATAAGAGGATTGGAGTTTTGTTCGCTACTTACAGCCTGGATACATTTAGAAAAACTATTGAAGTATCGTTTTTTGGCGGGGCCGGATATTCTTATGTGGTACAGGAAAATGGTGATGTTGTAGTAGATTCGCAGCATTTTGAAAGCTTTAAAAACTTTCAGAATGTTTATGCGGCCCTTCTGACGGCTGATCCGGTAAATAATAAAGATAGTGCTGAAAAACTCTGGCAGATGATCAACAGTAAAAAAGGCGGTTATATTGAATTTTATAACGGCAGTCAGAAATATATGTACTGTTCGCCGATAGGTGTTAATAACTGGATGCTGCTGACGGTAACTCCCGCCAGTGTTATCGAAGATAAAATCAATATGGTGCTGAATAAAACTTATTTACTGGGTATTTTATTAATTGCGATTTTTTTATTGTTTATCTGGCACATTATGCGTATTCATACCCGCAATCAAAAGGAACTGATGGATATTGCTTATGTTGATGAAGTTACTGGTGGTTATTCTTTTGCCAAGTTTTTTAAAGAAGCAGAACTGTTGTTAATTGAAACAGATAAAAAGACAGCAATCGTAAGTATGGATATCGACGGTTTTAAATATTTCAATGATATGTTTGGTTATGGAGAAGGCAATGATCTTTTACGTTATATTTGGCAGAAAGTAAAAGCAAGCCTGAGTGAAGGCGAAATATTAGCGCATGGTGTTGCCGATACATTTATTTTTCTGCTGCGCTTTGATACGAGAGAAGAACTGCTTTGGCGTATCAACGATTTATGTCTGCATTTGAATAACTATATTACAAAAAGCGGACAGGTCTACAAACTGTCCCTTTCTATGGGGATATACGAGGTTGACGGTGAAACTGACGATATCGTCAGTATGGCAGACAGAGCTTATATTGCCCGGCAGACAATAAAAAATAAAGGTGACACAGCCTGGGCTTTTTATGACGGAGCCGTACGTGATAAGCTGCTGCACGAAAAAGAAATTGAAAGTCAGATGGAAAAAGCTTTGGCTGAAGGCGAATTTATTGCTTACTATCAGCCCAAGTACAGTACCAAAGAGCAGAAGCTTATTGGTGCAGAAGCTTTAGTACGCTGGCGCCGAAGTGACGGTATTATTGTTCCGCCCTATCAATTTGTGCCGCTTTTTGAACGTAATGGATTTATCAATAAGGTTGACCGTTATATGTTCGAACTCGTCTGTCGTCAGCAGATGTGTTGGCTGAAGCAGGGACTTATACCTGTACCAATATCAGTTAATATGTCGCGGATGTGTCTGTATGATCCGCATATTGTTGACGAATATATCGGTATTTTGAATGGAAGTGGTTTGTCTGCTGCTTATATAAAGCTGGAGCTGACAGAAAGTGCCTTTTTTGAAAATATCAGCATTATGAATAATGTTATCGAAGCATTGCATAAAGTTGGCATCAAAGTCTTGATGGATGATTTTGGAACCGGTTATTCTTCGATGATGATGCTAAAAAATGTAGCTATCGACGTTCTGAAGCTGGACAAAAGCTTTGTCGACGATATTGGGGATGACCGCAGTGAAAAAATCATTTCAAATATCATTTATCTGGCTCATTCTCTGCAAATAGAAGTGACTGCCGAAGGAGTAGAGACTGGAGAGCAGTTTGAATTTTTGAAAAGTGTTGGCTGTGATTATATTCAGGGATATTATTTTGGCAAACCTCAGCCGGCTGAAGATTTTGCGGCGTTGCTGCAAAAAGAATTTTATGATGGAAGTGATGCGGGTGCTGATAAGAAAGGCTGAATTACAGGATGTAAGAGCTGTGTACGCTCTGATTTGTGAATTAGAGGAGCAGGATTTACCGCTGCTGGAATTTGAAAATATCTTCGGCAGTTTATTGAAGCTGCCGGACCATTTTCTCATGATTGGTGAAATTGAGGGCAGAACCATTGCATTTTTACATTTGCGTGTAGAAGGACAGCTGCATCATGCCGCTAAAATAGCAGAGATTTTAGAATTTGATGTGGAGCGATCACATCGCGGCAGGCACTTAGGTCAGCAGTTTTTTGCTTATGCTGAGAAGCTGGCCCGGGACAATGGTTGTATTCAGCTTGAACTAAGTAGTAATATGCTGCGGAAAAAGGCGCATTGCTTCTATGAACGGCAGGGCATGCATAAATTTCACTATAAATTTACGATCCCTCTGTCTGGAAAAACAGTAAATGAAAATAAGTTAGGCATTTAAAAGCAACGGCTCTGGCAGCCGTTGTTTTTTGTCTGTGTTTAATACTGGAAACTGCTGTTTTGTGGTACAATAAATATATAATTTTATTGAGCGGAGAAGAAAAATGATCGATTTATATACAGTACCGTTAGGTGCTACGGCCAGGGATTTTTTTGCGGCAGAGGCAGAAAACAAATATAGCTATGATGAAGCGTTGCTGGTGCTTCCAAGCAGATTGCTTGTGAATCATGCCCGCCGATCAGGCAGGGCGCAGGCAGTTAATTTTGAATATCTGCCCAACCGTATCGTAGCATTAAACAGGCAGCTGCTGGATTTGCCGCCGGAAGTGAAATTAGAAATGATTTCCAGGAGGACACAGGAACTGCTTGTGGGTGATTTGCTGCACCAGCTGGCTAAATTACAGGGATTGGACTATTTTAATAAACTGGCAGATAAAGAAGGTTTCGTTAAAGCTATTACGGGGCTTTTGGGTCAGCTTTCACGCAGTGGGTCGACACAGGAAGAAATTACTACGGCGCTGCTGGAATGGGAACAGCGCAATCCTGCCTATGTGATGAAGGACCGTGAAGTAGCGGCACTTTATAACCTTTATCGCAATAAGCTGAAACAAAAAAACTGGTATGATGTAGAGGGTTTATATCGGTTAGCAATAGCGGTTTTAGAAAGACCACAGGCTAAGCTGCCTTGGCAGCAGTTATATTTCAGCGAATTTTATCATTTTGATGCTTTGCAGCGTTTGCTTATAAAATCTTTGTCACGGCATTGTCAGATCAGTATCGGGTTGATGTACGAGCCCAAACGACCGGAAATATTTGCTGCTGTAGAGCGGAGTTTCGGTTATTTAAGCGGTTTTGCTCGGCTGCATGATCTGCAGATGGAAGGTTCAGTACGAAAGCCTGATCTGCAGCATTTAACGGCTAAGTTAGGTGCCGGAAGCTGCCAGACGCTGGCTGTTGCTGACAGTATAAATTTTATTGAAGCAGGAGACAGTGAAGGTGAACTGCGGGCAGTGCTGCGTTCTATAAAAGCTAAGCTGCAGCATGGCGCCGCTTATAATGATTTTTTGGTTGCTGTACGTGATTTTAAGACTTACAGCGGTATCAGAGCTGTTTGCGATGAATATGGTATACCTGTTACTTTACCTCAGATCGCTTCTCTGAGTGCTCAGCCTGTCTGTGAATTTTTACGTTTACTTTTGAACGTAGCTGCCGGCGGCAGTGAAGCTATCGCTGCTTACTGGCGTCTGTTAAAATGCGGCGTTGTAAAGCTGGTCTATAGCTTTGACGGAGAGCAGCTCAACAGATTGAAACAAGAATATTTATATAATGACCTGCGGCAACTGCGGAAGGCAGTTCGTGATAAGGCTGATACCAATAAAAATAAGCAGTGGTCAGCTGATTTAAGTGAACTGGAGTTGCTGCTGGACAAGGTGCAGCGGCGAGATACGGCGGCGGCTTATGGAGAAACATTTAAAATAATATTAGAAGCTTTGGCGCTGCCTGTTAAGGCTGGAGAAAATTATAAAAATGGCAGGGCAGATCTGCTTGAGGTTAAAAATATAGTAGAGACAGTACGGCAATTATCCGAAGTTTTGGATACACTGAGTGAAGATTATCAGAATGGCGGTTTGGAAAGTGTGCCTTTAAAGGCGGAGGAATACAGCCAGCTACTGCTTTCAGCCTGTTCCGAACGGCAAATCGTTTTAACAGCGGCCGACAGTGAAGGTATTTTATTCGGAGAAGCTGCTAATCTGCAGGGGCTGCTGTTCAAGCATGTTTACATTATGGGACTGCGCGAAGGTGAGTTCCCGCGCAGTAAAAATGAAAACTGGATCTACAATGACAGAGAACGGGCCGAATTGAGCGGTGTTGGTGTGGAATTGGATAATACTGCGTGTGCTTATGCTGAGGATAAATTCTTTTTTGCCGCAGTGGCAGCAATGGCAACAGAAACTCTGACTTTGAGCTGGTACAGCGACGATACAGCTGGCGCTTCCGCATATATTGAAGATGTGGAACGATTATATGCAGCCGGGTGTATAACCAGAAGCAGAGCTGGACGTACAGGCTGGCAGGAGGCTTTGTCGGAGCAGGAGCTGCTGCTGGGGATTACCCAAAAAGATACCTGCAATAATTGGTTATTGGAGCGGTTGGGAGCAGACTGGGCACTGCGCAGCAGTATCGAAAGAATTCGTGAGCAAGGCGATAGTGTTTATAAGGGAGTTTTTGAAGACGTACAGCTGCAGCGGGCTATTAATGAAGCTGTTGGCGGTTTCTTCAGTGCGTCGCATTTAGAAACCTATGCTCAATGCCCATACAGGTTTTTACTAAGCTATGTCTGGAAACAGCAGCAATATGAAGAACTTACAGAAACGGTGGAGCCTGCTGTTGAAGGCAGTCTGCTGCATGATGTTTTAGCACGCTTTATGGCAGAACATTTGCACGAAAAGCTTACCAAATATCCTCAGACTGAGCTTATAAGTCAGCTTGACGATATTATGACATCAGTTTGTGAAGAATATATCGTCGGGAAAAAGATTGCTGTTACAGATTTCTGGCCTTCGCAGCGCCGGAAGCTGAATTTGCTGCTGCGCCGCTGGCTGCAACGGGAGCTTGTATATCAAAAAGAATGGGAACCCTTTGTACCGGTAAAAATAGAATGGGATTTTGGGCGTAATGGCAGTGCTCCGTTGGTGCTGGAGGTAAATGGTGGCAAAATTTATTTAAACGGACGTATCGACCGTATCGACAGTAACGGTAATGGTATTTTTGTTACGGATTATAAACGCAGTCAAACTCCGTCGGGCAGTGAGCTGACAACAGGACTGGATTTGCAGATGCCGGTATATCTTCTGGCGCTTGCGGCATTAGAACCGCAGAACAAAGTGCTTGGCGGCGGTTACTATTCACTAAAGGAAGCGAAACGCAAAGGCGGTTTTGCCATGCAGACTTTAGGAAAAACGCCTTTTACAACAAATAATAAACCGTTTAGTGATGCAGAAGATCAATGGCTGGCTTTTGCAGATTTTTGCCGTACGACTGTCAGAAGATATATCAATACCTTGCAGCAGGGGAATTTCCCGCCGGTGCCGCGTAAAAACTGCCCTGAGTATTGTCCCGGGAAGGATATTTGCCGGGCCTACGGCGAACTGGCAGCAGAAGGCGGTGAAGAAAATGTTTGATTTTACTAAAGCCCAGCAGGAAGCGATAGAGACGCTGGATCGAAATGTGTCTGTGTCTGCCGGTGCCGGCAGTGGTAAAACACGTGTTCTCGTGGAACGTTTTGTCAACATTCTTCGACAGAGCCTCAGGCAGGGCGGCAAACAGGTAAGTGCTGCCGATATTCTGGCTATTACCTTTACGCGCAAAGCCGCGGGTGAAATGAAAGAACGGGTTCGCAGACGTTTGGCAGAATTGGAGCAGGAGGATGTTTTGCATGCATCTTTCTGGCGGCAGCAGTTGGAGCTGCTGGAACAGGCACGTATCAATACTATACATGGTTTTTGTAACAGTCTGTTGAAAGAAAATCCTGTGGAAGCAGGTCTTGAGCCGGCTTTTCAGGTAGCTGAAGAAGTAGAAATGGATGAATTTTTACTGCGCACTGTGCAGCAGTTTGTAAAACAGGGGCTGCGCCGCGGTGACAGTGATATTTTACGTCTGGCTGATGAATATACTGCAGCTGATGTTGTAAAACAGCTATTGCTTGCCATACCTAAAATGGATGCGATTTTGAACTTTGGTGATTTGTTAAAGCCATATCAGGCAAAGATGAACGAGAAAAACGTATTACAGGGGCAACTGCAGGAGCTGCTGCAGGAGATGGCAGAAGACAGAATGAAGGTGAAAGCCTCAGCTCATAGACAAAAGCTGGAATTGCTGCGCGAACACCTGCCGGAACTTTTAAAGGCGGCAGCAGACAGTAGCAAGCCTGAAAATATGACGCTTTTAGACAGCTATGTTGGTACTCTAGCTGCAACAAGCAGTGATAAAGCAGTGGTCAAAGCGGCTAAAGAAATTCTGCAGCGGCTGCATTTGCTGGCGGCAGACGCAGCTGCACTGGAATTGATACCATGCTGGCAGCAGGCTCTGGTGAATTGCAGTGCTTATCTGCGTGAACAGCAGGAGCTTAATAATATGCTGGGCTTCGACGACTTGGAAAGCAGGGCCTTGGAGCTTTTAAAAAATAATCGTCAGGTTTGCATTAAAAACAGCAGCCGCTATCAGTATATTATGGTTGACGAATTTCAGGATACTAACGAACGCCAAAGAGAACTGGTTTATTTGCTGTGCGGCGGTGATAAAGACAGGCTGCTGGGACATAAGCTGTTCGTAGTAGGTGATGCCAAGCAATCAATTTATCGTTTCCGCGGTGCTGACGTAAGTGTATTTGCCCGTGTCAGGCGCGATATAGAAGCTGCTGGCGGCAGTAATATCGTCTTAGATGATAACTTCCGTACAGTTGATAAAGTGCTTGATTTATGCAATTTGGCCTTTGCGGCATTGTTAGGTGAAGATAGACAGCAGGACGTTTATTTTGAAGCGTTGAATGCCAATCGTGCGACTGATATTTTGCCGGAAATGCTGGTAATCGCATACGATAAAGAAAGCAAAGCCGTCCGCAGGGAAGCGGAGGCGGCAGTTATAGCAGAACGGATATTGCAGCTGCATACCGAAGAACAAATATCTTACAAAGATATGGTAATATTATTCGGTGCATTAACAGCGGCTAAAAGTTTTGCCTCTGCTCTGCAGAAGGCGGGTATACCTTATACTATCGTTGATGGTAAAGGTTTTTATGAACGACGGGAAATCATTGATTTGATAAATTTACTGGTATTTTTAGAAGACAGCAGCCGCAGTCTGGAGCTTGCAGGTGTGCTGAGGTCGCCATATTTTGCTGTTGATGATGAAAGCTTGACAGCACTTTTTCTGGAGCTGAACAAGCAGAAGGAGCAGACAGTTACCTTATGGCAGCTGCTGCAGAAGGATGCATGGCCGTTGATCAATTATCAGAAGCATTGCCATCTATTGACTGCTGCGGAGAAACTTCGGCAGCTGCGGCAATATGCGGAGACGATGCCATTGCCGGAATTGCTGCATACTATTGTTGACGTCTTACAACTGGAACCGCTTCTGACAGCACAGGAATTTGGTCTGGAAAAGCTTGCTAATATAAAAAAAATGATTGCTTTGGCTGAGGCCTATACCATAGAAAAGCATGGGACGCTGGCAGACTATCTGCTGCGGCTGCAGCAGCTGCGCCAGGCCGGAGCAAGAGAGGCTGCTGCTGCAGATACTACTGGCTGTGATTTCGTGACGATTATGACGATCCATAAATCCAAAGGATTGGAATTCCCTGTAGTTTTTGTGCCCGTGCTTGATGCCAGGGGCAAAGGCGATACGGATATGCTGAGATTTAATGCAGACGCAGGTTTAGGGATTAAAGTTGATATGGGCGGTGAATTGCAGGATACAAGCGTCATGCTGGCAATCAAAGACATAGAAAAGCAGTTGGATAGCGCTGAAAAACAGAGGCAGTTATATGTTGCAATGACAAGGGCGCAAGATAGGCTGATCCTATCAGGGACTTATGACAGCAGCAGCAAAAGCAGAAGTGAGACATGGTTCAGCAGCCTGCGCAATATTTTACAGGAATATGATCATTTCCTGTTAAAGGAATATGCAGCTGATAAAAAAGAAATTTCTGTTAACGCATCAGCAGAGTTGGAGAAGGTTATTGTAACAGATGAACTGCTGCAGCGGATCAAACCGCTGCCGGAATACGGGTTGGAGTGGCAGCGCAGCTTGTCAGCAACAGCGCTGCAGACGTATCTTGATTGCCCCCGCTGTTATTATTATCAATATATTTTGCAGATGCCGGGGTATGAAGCTGTAAAGGTAACTGATTCAGACGGTTATCTGCCGGCGGCACTGCAGGGGACTGTGATCCATAAGGCTTTGGAATTACTGACGAACGGTTACGAACCGGAACAGGCTTTCAGATCAGCGCTGCAGATAAATAAGGTACAGGGAAGCGCTGCACGGACATATGATATATATATGCAGTATATTAATGGACCTCTTTATCAAAAGCTGCAGAATGCTGAACGTAAGGCTGAAATTAGCTTTGAACTACCGTTGCTGCAGGAATATGGGATTGCTGCTGCTTTCAGCGGTTATATTGACTGTACTGTTTTTAACAGTGACGGTACGCTGAGGATCGTTGACTATAAGACAGGCGTGCCGCCGGAAGCAGACGAACCTGCACCGGGTTATATTTATCAGTTGGCACTGTATCAAAAGGCAGCTGCAGAATTATGGCAGCGTCCGGTGACATTGGCCGAGTTGCACTTTTTACAAAATAATTCCTGCTGGCAGCTGCAGGATTGCAGTGATAGATTGCAGGAAGTTGCTGAGTTATGCAGGGATATTTTTTCTAAACGCAGAGAAAGTGAATTTACTGCTGTCTCTTATACACATCTCCGAGCCCACGAGACGGAGCTACATCTCGT
>OWIL01000897.1_pt1 | contig 16657 bp, 19 predicted proteins | sample 1732871 | NCBI WGS metagenome assembly OWIL01 (sample SAMN05065763, study PRJEB22554) | human gut metagenome | biome: ENVO:2100002; feature: ENVO:00000062; material: ENVO:00002003 | host: Homo sapiens | place: USA
GTCGAACCTTCCCGAAAACCCGATCCATTTACCATAACTCCCGTTGTACGTACCCCTTAAAACGCCCTCAATCGCTTTCTGACGCAAAAAACGCAAAAAGACAAGGAAACACCAGGGTAAACATAAAAAATGCGTCAGAATCGTTTTTAGCGCGTTGCATAACTATGCACGAAAGCGATGCGCGATCGGTTTCGTGCGTTCTGAACACCGAACGGCTCAAAACGACAAGTTTTCTCCCCCTGGATGGAAAGTTCTGCACGGGGATTTTAGATCCCATCTCCCACATGGAATTTTTGTGACATTTCAAAAAAAAGCGCATCAGAATCAGCCTGACACGCTTTGTTTTTGTCAAAGAGGATTTCGGGTTACTGCGTTGCTAATCCGGTCACTTCAGCTGTTGATGACGGAGATACGGTCCCGCCCTGAACATCCCGGATATAGTTTGCCTGACATGCAGACAGAATAATGACTGCAAGAAGCAATAAAATAATCCCTGTTATTTTTTTCATAACGACTCCTTGTTGTGAAAGAATGCCAGCCATTCATCCATAAACAACCGGCATTCATATTTCAGCCCTGTTTAAATCCTGACTTACCGTTAGCAGCTCGCCATTCTTTAATTTCCTTGACAATCCCTTCAGGACTATCTTCCCTGTCATCGCGAGGATAATAAATCAGATCTGAACCATCTGGGTGCTCAGTTAATCGCTCAAACTCTCTCACTAATTTATTGTCATCCTCTTCAGTAGCACCTTCAGCTCTACATATTTTTTTTACAAACTCCAGAAATTCAGCCTCGGTATAATCACTAATACTATGTTTCAGTTCCATTTTTACTTACCCCGATGAATATCAATATGTCGCTTAGGTGTGGTCACTCTGATATTATTCATATCATAGACACCACCATCCTGACTGATTGGTTTATCATGATGTAATTCAAAGCGTTCCCTACCACCTACTTGGTCTTTCTTCCTTGCAAAAGGTGCTTTTCCCTTTTGAATGTTCGTCTTATTACTGCCTTTAAATTGCTTACTAAGATCGGGATCTTTTGACACTTCTTCCCAGAATTTCTTCCGGAAATCGTCAAAGTTTTTAAATTCTTTATCACGCAACTTATCAGCAATGCGATCTGGAATTGGCGCTCCTGAATCTTTACCTGCATCATCCAGCCATTTATCACCAACTGGTTTACCTTTACCTGTCGCCTTCCCTGGCTTATTCCGTTTACTCTCCTTATCTAATTTATCCTTAGCGTCCTTTTCTTTATTTTCCTTCTGTTTGCGGCGCTCCTGCGCGGCACTTAATGCAGCATCAGCATCTGCCTTCTCTTTTGCAGCAGCATCAAATGCAGCCTGCTTATTATTTACATCCGTCTGCGCCCGCTGAGCTTTAAGCCCGGCCATTTGCCACATTCTGTGACCGCCAGCCATTGGGTCATGTGCAAATCGTTCAAATTGTTTTATTTCAGCTATTGCATCAGCAAGAGTTTTATTCGCTGCATCAAGTTCGCTTTTACGCGAATTATAAACCTGAACAGCTTTGGCCTGTCGCTCCTGATTTCTGGCAACATCTTCATTTGCCTGATTCAGCTCTGCACGCGCGCGTTCATAATTTCGCTCAGCCGCTTCAACCGGATGCGTAGCATCCCATTCCTGCTGACGGCGATTTTCTTCATCCTGACGTTGTTTTACCTGGTCAGGACTAAGAACATCACTCACTGAAACATATACGGCATTATGACCGCTGTCCTTCGGGAATCGAATAACTGCATCCCTGGTATTACCACCCTGAGTAAATCCTGCCGGGCGAACATCCTTATCAGTATTATTTGTAACACCTGGGCTTAATGTCTGTACTGCTGGCGTACTGTTATTAACTGAAATATTCAGAACAGGTGCACCTGGAATTGATGCCGTAAAAACACCTGGACGTTCGGTAGGTTTTGCATCAACCACCGGAACACTCATCGGAACACCTGAAACAACCGAAATATTCTGTCGTTCGTCTTTTACATCATCAACAACACGAACATTTACGTTTACTGTTGCCTTATCGAGAGGTAATGAACTGACAGGTGATTCAGTAATATCATCTGCGGGTAATGACGTCACAATCTTTGACATCATATTGGGGTCATCTTTCGCTATTTGTGATGGCAGTACACCATATAAAGCCACCCCCCAAAGACCAAATTTAAACGGTCCTTTCAGGGCAGCCATAATATCAGCAATAGCTGCCGATAATGCTCCCGCTGAAATACTGACCGCCAGACCGCCAGCTCCAGGAGTGGAAAGTGCCGGAAAACCAAATGCCACTGGCGCAGCTACTGCTGACAGATTACCGCCTGTTCCCGAACCACCACCGGAATTACCATTCCCCCCGCCATTACCATGACCGGAACCACCACCCCAGTGAATGCCGCTACCGGAACCACCACCCCACGGGTTATTTTCCGAACTCCATCCGGAGCCATCAGAAGCACCACCACCTACACCAAGCCCGGTCGGGCCACCATTAATGTTACCACTTGTGCTATGCGCGCCCGTGTTATGGCCGCGTCCATCGCCACCGCTCATAAAAATTCCCTCTTTTAAGCGTTAAAACAATTAATTACATGATTAATACTGTACATAAAACCACTGGTTTTATGTACAGATCAAAAAGTACTCGTCATCGTTTTTTCTGTCAAGTTCAGGCGGAAAATTTTTTAGAAATCAGGAGGGATAACACTTAGAAAACGCAGAGCGGGCCACAAAAAATTTTGTGGCCCGTGATGTGTTGGCGGGGTCCGGGGTGCAGCCCCGGATATCACATACTCATGCCCCGGAAGTGCCCGGGGCGGCGTTGTTGTTGCCTGTGCTGTTCGTCCCGCTTCCACTCATGCCAGGTCTGATTAAAACCGAGTTGACGGAAGAGATAATCCGGCATCTCTTCCGGTTTATGGACAGCAGCCAAAAGCCTGTCATGATGGCCTTTGAGCCGGAACTGCATCAGGTGCGGTTCCGGTGGGTACGGAGTATCCTCATCATGGTTTATAGCTTCTCCGTAACCTGCCAGGCATACCCCGTTCTCCGTGATGGTGCTGACTATCAGATGACTGTAATCCGGCGACGGAAGCACAAGAACGGGGCAAAACCCTCCTTCCCGGCGAACAAACCCGACAAGCATTTCCTCCGGCCCTTTGCATAACAACAGATTCAGCGTCCTGCTGTTTCCCTCTCTCGAAAATACAACAGGCATGAGTTGTTCCGGTACAGCATCAGCGGTGATATCCACCCGGTGCGCTGACGGCAGCGGAGAGGCTACGGGCCTGCGGTCGTCGCTGAAATAAAAATTATCCGGCCAGTGATGCGGCAGCGCCGGAAAACCGTAAGAGGGCCACCCCTGGCGCATCTGTTCCAGTACATGCCGGACCGTCGCACCGGAATACATTCTCACACGCTCAGGCCGCGCCATCGTCTCATGAGATTCTGGCATTCCCTCGCGTATATCCGAGACCATCACAGCCCCGCCTGGCGACAGGTAAACATTCACCGGGTCATGAACACTCTGGGGGTAATGCGCCAGCTCATCACCCCATACCGTGAATTCTCCGGCTCTGTTACTCAACATCATGTAGCGGGTTATCCTGCCCGTTCCCGGCTCTCTGGCACGCCCCAGCTCCGTAATAACCCCGACTAATGCCGTTTCACGGCTCAGACGGTGGTTATCATGACGTTTCAGCCGCGCCTCATGCTCCTGTTCCTTCCGGCGCGCTTCCGCTTCGGCTTCCTCCCTGCGCCGCTCCGCTTCCCGTGCTGACAGTTTTTCTTTCAGCTCTGCCATTCCCGGCGCAATCCACGTATTCCACTGCGTTTCAAAGGCCTGACGACGGGCGGGAATGTCCCGTTCTTTCACGGCCCTGTAGGTGCGGCGAAGAGATTCAATCTGTTTCCCGAGTTTCCAGAAACGGAGTTGTCTTTTGCGGTATTCCGGTTCAGCCCATGTCATCAGGGGAATCTCTGACAGAAGGGACGCGACAGGGCGTGCTTTTTTGAGTCCGGTCATCTCCTTTTCGAGAATGGCCTGCTCTTTCAGCAGCGCATTCCCCTCACGTTCGATGTCGTTCACCTTCCCGCTCATCGCCAGGAACTCCGGGGTCATCTCCCACGCGTTCCCGCATTCCTGCGGCAGCGTGGCAATGAATTCCCGCAGGGTATCCGCTGAGGCATTCGCAGCGGGAATGGTCAGGTTAAGGGCTTCCGCTGCACGACGGGCGGCATCGCTGAGTTCCCGTTTCCGCACGTTCTCCTGTACCTGGATGACTGCCAGCCTTGTGCGGGAAACCTGTATTTCCAGGTTAAGGCTGTTAATCAGGCGGTTCTGCTCACCGCGTTCTGTTTCCATGCCCCGTTTTTCCATCGCACAGGCAGCCTTTCCGAGGTGAAGGCCCGGCGCTTTCTCCAGTCCCTGACGCTCGTATGAACGATGGTCTATCTCTTCCTGGTAGCCGGCGTTCGCAAGCGCTCTGTTCGCATGGTCAGCCCATGATGCGCGCCACGTCTCGGCGAGTGCCCGCTCGTTCCAGTCCCTGACCTTTCCTGCAAATCCTGTTTCCCCGACAGCTCTCGTGGTCAGCATGATGTGCGCATGGGGATTGGTCCGGTCCATGTGATGAAACGCCACATCGGCAATCATGCCCCGACTGACAAAGTTTTCCCGGACAAAAGCGAGAACGGCCTCCCGTGCGGCCTCGCGGGAAATCTCACGGGGAATGGCGAGTTCAATCTCCCTTGCCAGCTGGGAGTTCCGGCGCTGTTCGGCTTTCTCGACCGCATTCCAGAGAACGGAACGGTCACTACACCAGGACGGTACATTCGCAGGGGTGAGAATGACCGCATCATCAACGCCGCGTTTACGGGTGTAATCGTGGATTAATCCGGTACGGTCATCGGGTATGACAGAGCCGGAACGGTAGGCAGCAGAAGCAACGGCACTGTAGCCGTTTTTTCGCGAAATGATTTTCATGCTGAGATGATAAATCGCCATTTCTGCCGTAATGCCTTTTTGCCGTTTTCTTTTAGCGTCGCAGACCGCACACAATCGAAACGAAGTGGAGATTGTATAAGTGCGCACTTCGTGATGTGCCGTGCATTATGCCAGTTCAGTTTTGCAACTACCAGTGACGCGCTAAAATGCGATTTTTCACCGCGCACGGAGTCACGAAATGAGCAGAACACTCGAACAGAAGATTGCCGAAGCTGAGGCCAGATTACAGCGCCTGAAGGCGAAGAGCCGGAGCCTGGACACGGCGCAAAAAGTCATTGTGGGGGCTGCCATGCTGGCGAGGGTACGGAGGCCGGAAGAAGCGCAACTGCGTGCGTTCCTGCTCCAGTTCCTGCGAAAGGAAGTCACAAGACAGGCCGATGTGAACCGGATACAACCGCTGATTAACGAGCTGGAGAAGCTACCCAAACCACCTGCGAAACCGTAGAACGGAGAAACCCCGGCGCGTAAGTGCCACATGCACCACCGACACCTTTGCGCTTCCTCGCTCATTCGCTCGCTACGCTCGGTCATGAGACTGCGGCGAGCGCTACCACCTCAATCATGCGGAAAGCCGCGCCATTGCGGGATTCAACGAGGGAAATAGCAACAAACCAAGCTGCTCAAAAAAGCGCCAAAAAGGCGCTGTTATCTGATATAGGCTTATTTGGTCTACTCTACGAGACCTCGTTTTTTCAGTTGGTAATACCAGGCGCGACTGATCCCTAATTTCTCCCAAGGTTTCAGCGTGCGTGCTGATGTAGCTACTGTGCCGCGCTTAGACTTAGAACCGCCCTTGCGACCGCGTGTAGCCTGAATTTCTGGCGTGTGCGTATCAGCCACATACTGTGCGAAAGTTTCCGGCGTAAAGTTCCTGTGCGTGTATTTCGCTATGCTCTTGCCAATAGCCCGACATTCAGCCGGAGAAAGCGGAACGGGAAGAGATGCGTTGTACATTTCGACACGCTGGATCACGGCATCAAGCCATTGTGAGAATACAGGCCAGCCCTGACGAATCGCCCTGTAAGCCCATTTGCGCGTCATTTCGAACAGGTAGCAGTTTCGCCCCATCCCGTAATGTTTATCGATGCTACGGCGCGCTGAGGCGCTCAAATCGAGATAATCAGCCAGTTCATCGAGGGTATAGGCTTCCTCGCGCCACTCCATCACCAGCCATTCCAGGTGGAACGGATTTTTGCAAATCAGTCCGCTGTAGTTCACATCTGCACCAAGTTTCTCACACAGCGCACGCTCTATCGCGGCAGCGTACTTCAGTGCCTTAACCGACGCATCAGGCGCGGTTCTCACGGCGATGTTGAGTGCATAGAGCAGGTGAGCATGACCGTTCACGGGATTTTTTACGGTGATGTTCGGCGCGGGGGCGTTCCGGTCGCTCCAGTCAATCGCAGCCCCCTCGCGGTCAACGTCAAAAACCAGCCAGAACTGCGCATGAGGCTGGTTCTGCTGGATGTACCGCGCAAGAAGCGCACGCCCTTTGCCGGAGATGCGAAGACCAAAAGCGAGATCATCCGTGTGATAGGGACGGTGGGGTAAATTTTCTTCGAAGTATTGAAGCGCGGCGCTCATGTGTTACGATTCCTTCCAGGTTATCGACCGACCTCGCCCCTGTATTCTCGTGACAATCTTGGCGGAGAGACACGAATTTCAGGGGCGTTTGTTTTTCAGTCGCTTACACTACACCCAACGGCAAATCCTGTCGAACCTTCCCGAAAACCCGATCCATTTACCATAACTCCCGTTGTACGTACCCTGTAAAACGCCCTCAATCGCTTTCTGGCGCAAAAAACGCAAAAAGACAAGAAAACACCAGGCTAAACCAGAAAAACGCGCCAGAATCGTTTTTAGATGGCTGCATAACTATGCACGAAAGCGACCCGCGATCGGTTTTGTGTGTTCTGAATACCGAACGGGTCAAAATGACACGTTTTCTCTCCCTCAATGGAGCGTTCTATACAGAGATTTTTGTTCCCCTATCCATTATTCTGATTACCGGGTTTCCAAGCTGAAAACAGGACTTTTCTGCGACCAGTTTTTGCGAATATAGTCACATAAACCACCGATTGAGTGACAAATACAGGAGAATTTATTTTGAAATATGATTTTATCAATGGCAGTTCTATTTTAATTATAGTCTGGATGACTATAGCTGTAATAATCAGAGTCACAAACTGGAAATTCAACAAAAAAACAGCCCCAGCTATAAGCTTATTCTTAGCTTTCCCTGCATCTATAGTTATTCTGTTAGTTTATATTTTTTTCTTCGATAAGTGATGTGTTTTCATGATTAATCAAGTTTCTGTTCAAATGCTCCTGCTGGCCCAGCATGGAAAAAGAAATTACGAATAAATGCACCCAGTGCCATTAACATCTATCTACACAAAAATAGAGGAAAACAATTTTGATATATCAAATAATTACAAGCAGCTCCATTCTTTTTATTGTTTGGGGGATTACATCTATAATAATTAGAACAAAGAATTATTTTTCTAAGAAGAAAACAGACCTTAATATAAGCTTTTTTATAGCCTTCCCTATTTCTATAACAATCCTTTTATTTTGCCGAGGTATATTATAAATATAACATAATACATCTATATGGGGTGTACATATCCCCACATAAAAACACATACTCTCATTAACACGGGAAGAAACTATGTTTTCCAATTCTCACTACATGTACATAATCATTCTTGTACTATGGTTTAGTATTCTCAAGTACTTACAGAGAAAGAATAGCATATTACATCCTTTATTTTCACTAATCCTGACACCACTAACCATTTTAATTATTAGACTTATGATAGATTTAACATACAACCAATAAATTATAAACAAAATAAAAATAGGGAACATTATATGCTTTATAAAATTTTCACATTAAACACAAAGATAAAAACAACTATCATTACAATATGTGCATTATCATATAATCTTACAGCGCAAGCTTCCCCGTCATACAGACCTCGTGATCGAGTTAATAAGACTATGATAGAACTACAAACTAACGGAGTAGAACGGCAACTTTTAGATAATTCTTGTGGCATAAGTTCTGGGGTATTTAAATAAAATATAAGACAGGCTGTCTATCTTACAGACAGCCTTTTTATAATAACAGAAAGAATATATATCATACTTAACGGAAGAGATAATATGAAAACAGTACCCGTATAAACAGCAAGCAATCCCATTTTTCCAGGTGTATCAGTAAAAAAAACCGCTGTTCCAGAAATCAGGCCGGGTAAATTTCAGAGCTGTATCTTCAATATACCATTTTGCAACCGGATACAAAACCATTCCGCAGAGAGAAATACACCAGAACAGTAATCTGTATTTAAAATCATAATCCCATGACATATACAGCATATATCCCCCCGTCACCCATCCCCACCACATATTATTAAAATAATATTTTCTGTTCATCTGCCAGTTTTCCTTTCTTTTGCACTTTTGTCAGTGTACTGATGCATGACAACATAACCACAGCATGATAATAATAATCAATAACAATAAGCTGTGTCACGTTTACATCATGGAACGGAGGTGCTCCTGTGACTTTTGAGCAGAAAAAAGCCCGGGCCATTGCCCTGATGGACAGCAAAAAGATGTGGCGGAGCAATTATGCCCCTCCTCTTCTGCGTATTCTCTGGCGGCTGGGTATCCGGCTTCCGCCATTACCCTTTATGCCGTTCTGGCAGGTCACGGTGCTGACGGGGGGCTTATGGGGCATTTCCTGGGGATGTGCAATGTGGTTTATCTACTGGGGGCCGTCAGGAATGGTGGCAGGTGAGGCCATTATTATAAGTATCACGGGGGGGTTTTTGTCCGGACTGCTCATGGCCTCTTTCCACTGGTGGCGCAGGAAAGTTAACCGGCTGCCACCATGGGATGATGTGTAAACCGTGCACAGGCGTGTTCTTACGGAGCGGCACTTTCATTTATCTGTACGCGAACCTCCATTCCTGCATCGTGACAGGCCTGCAGCCACTGCGCCACTTCCAGCGGATCGCCCTCCCGGCGTACCACCCTGCCTTCTTTATTCCATAACTGCAGACAGGTGCTGCCGTCGAGACGCACCACAAAATCCCCACGGCAGGCCTGATACGTTATGCCGTTCAGCTCCACCGCCAGATCAGTGGCAGAAGTGCCGCCTGCGGGCAGCAGAGGCTGTGCCACGGCCCGGCCGGCGTCCGTCAGCTCCACTGCCAGCTGCAGGTTCGGAGCGCGCAGGGTACGCAGCCAGCCGGCATCCTCCAGACGACGGCAGGAGGCGCGCAGGTTTGGCCCGTAGACCGGGGCTTCCCCGCTTTGCTCCAGCACCCGTTCTATGTCCCGCGTCAGCACGGGTCCTGGCCGTTTTTCATCAAGGGCAGCCAGCACAATCAGCACTCTCCGCTGCAGTGGCGACGGTCGGCGGCTCTGAGTCATTTCCAGCCATCCTCCGGCCAGATGAGCTTTCTGAGGCGCTGATGGTCGGCGTCAATGATCTCCTGTCTCTTTATGGCATTCATTGAGGTATAGCCATTTATGGCCAGTTCATGCCAGAAGATCAGCACGGCTCCGGCTTTGGCTGACTCGCAGAGATAAGTTACGCCGTGGCTGTCCAGATTGCATTCCCGGATTCGTTTTTCCGCAAACCGGGTCAGTTGTTCATAGCTGAGTGAAAACGTCATTTCCTGATCCATCCTGTACGTTCCATCTGATAATGTTCTGACAGGTAAAAATCATATCCTGAACCGCCCCGGGAATCCTGGAGACTAAACTCCCTGAGAAAGAGGTAAACAGGATGACTAAAAATACTCGTTTTTCCCCCGAAGTCCGTCAACGGGCAGTCCGTATGGTTCTGGAAAGTCAGGGCGAATATGACTCACAATGGGCGACAATTTGTTCCATTGCCCCAAAGATTGGCTGTACACCGGAGACTCTGCGTGTCTGGGTACGCCAGCATGAGCGGGATACCGGAGGCGGTGATGGCGGGCTCACCACCGCTGAACGTCAGCGTCTGAAAGAGCTGGAACGTGAAAATCGTGAACTGCGCCGCAGTAACGATATCCTTCGCCAGGCTTCCGCTTATTTTGCGAAGGCGGAGTTCGACCGCCTCTGGAAAAAGTGATGCCACTGCTGGATAAGCTGCGTAAGCTGTACGGGGTCGGACCGGTATGCAGTGAACTACATATTGCCCCGTCAACTATTAGACGTCAACTAGTTTTGCCGACTCGCGCCAACTATACTGGCCGCACCCTTCAGTGCGACATCAAGTCGCGCTTGTTACTGCCTTCGCTGTCTTTTTCCTGTAGCTTTCACCTTTCAGTTCGAACATATATCCGTGATGGATCAGCCGGTCTGCCGCCGCCACCGCCATAGTCTCATCCACGAAGATGCTGCCCCACATGCTGAACGGATGGTTACTGGTTATCACCAGGCTCCCACGTTCATAGCGATGCGCTATTAACTCGAACAGTACTCCCGTTTCGGCGCTGTCGCGTTTGACATAGCCAAGATCATCCACCACTATCACCCGGTAGCGATCCAGTTTCAGTAGCAGCTCATTCAGTTTCAACTGCGCTCTGGCTTTACGTAGTTCCTGCAACAACTCTCCTGCGCTGTAGAACCGGGCCCGGTAGCCCTGGCCTACTACGCCATCCACGATCGCTGCCGCCAGATGGCTTTTCCCCAACCCGCTGGCTCCGAACAGCAGAACGTTTTCTCCTGCATCAACCCAGTCTGTCGTTTCACAGAGTTGCCGGAACTGAGCTCCATTCAGTTCCGGCACCTGACTGAAGTCGTATTCGCTTAGCGTTTTGGCAACTGGCAACCGGGCCTCCTTTTTATAACGACGCAGTTTTTCACTCTCGCGCCACAGGAGTTCTTCATTGCATAGCGTCAGAAGATAGCGCGATGGTGTCCAGCCTTCTGCCAGTGCTCGTTTTTCCAGAGCGTGCCATTCAGCTCCAACTCGTGTCAGGCGTAGTTTACGCAGGCTGCGTTCAAGGTGATGGATATTGCTCACTGCGAACCTCCCTTGCCACGCAGTAGTTGCTCATAACTGCTCAGGTTATGCTGTTTCACATTGACTACCGGCAACGCCTTTTCCTTTATACCCAGGAAGCGCATCAGCCGGTGCAGATCCACGTTTCCCGGGGTATTCAGCATCTGCTCCATACCTTTTGCCACGACTGAGATATCGTCGTATCCTGCAGCCAGTTTCAGAGCATGTACCATCAGCCTGCCTGCCATGTCGGGTTCCAGATGATTACATAAGCGACGCCACAGCCTCCGCCATTCATCGTCTGGCAGGATGTCATTTCTCAGCGTTGCATGGCAGAACGCACCGGGCTTTTTTGCCAGACTGTCGATCACATGTCGGAAGTCGATACGACGGGCCCGCGTCTTCCCTTTTTCTGGTCTGACACGTGGGCAGCTCATGACCTCGCTGCTGCCAACGTAACAGCTCAGACGATCGTCCCATAACCGGACCCGTAACAGTTGACCTACAAGCCGGGAAGGTACGCTGTAGACGACGTGCTTCACATTGATGGTACTGCTGCGGCTAACCCTCACAGTCAGCTCATCATAGTCAGCACTGCGACGAAGCGGCAGCGGTTTCAGATGAAGACGTTCTTCCTTGACCAGATCCTGATTGTTACGGTTGTGCCGCATAACCTGCTGAGTGATGAAGGCCTGATATTCTTCTATGGTGCTGAAGTCGTTACTGCCCCGCAGTATCAGCGCCTGACAGATACGCCTTTTCAGATGTCCGTGGGCACTTTCAACCGAGCCATTTTCGTGGCCCCGACCGGCATTATTGTGTACGCCCTGCATTCCGTAGTGCTGACAGAGAGCAGCATAACGCTCAGTCAGCTCGCGGCGTCCATCTTCGCCCTGTTGTTTCCATGCTGCCCTCAGGCTGTCCGTTTTATGTTCTACCGGCACTCCGCCCAGTTGTCCGAGGGCTTCCTGCAGACCTTCAGCCAGAGCAGAGAAGCTCTCACCACCCAGCACAACCCGCATCCAGCTCCAGTGGCTCCATTCCAGACGGAAGTGATACAACTTATGCGCCAACAACTTACCGGCGATGGTGACAACTACACCTTTCAGTTCAGTAAAGTCCGACAGACCTCGCAGACCGGGCTGATGTCGCTGGCGGAACATGACCTCCTGCTCTGCACCATACTGTAGCTTCCATTCGCAGACCCGCCGTTGCATTGTTCTTCGAAGGCTGTTGGGGTACTGGCCGGGATATTTATCCTGTAGCATCTCCAGCAGAGTTGTTGGTGTCAGAGCCGGCCTCTCTTTCAACAGAGGAACAAGCATGCTGTCCCACACAGCTTCCAGAGGATCTTTGCGTGTGCGCCAGTGCCGAACACTGTTTTTTGCCCACTCTCCTTTTTCGATCCGACGACCAGAACGGACTGAGATACCAGCCTTCATGGCCGAGATATGCTGAGTTATACCTTTCTTACGCTGAGTCATATAGTAACTGACCTGAGAAGTATTGAACGTCACGCCATTTCCTGTTGGATCATGTAAATGACACTCAGGTTACAAAACCGGCCAGAATAATCGGCGCCAGGCGGACTGAGTTATTGTCGTCTCATAGTCAACGTATTACCACTGTCAGCAACAGCGACATCATCCTGATAAACGCAGTGCCCGTGCGCAGCGCGATGACTGGCTGAAGAAAGAGATACTGCGCGTATACGATGGGAATCATCAGGTATACGGTGTGCGTAAAGTCTGGCGTCAGTTGTTACGGGAAGGAATCAGGGTAGCCAGATGTACAGTGGCGCGCCTCATGGCGGTTATGGGACTTGCCGGTGTTCTCCGGGGTAAAAAGGTCCGCACTACCGTCAGCCGGAAAGCCGTTGCCGCAGGCGACCGCGTAAACCGTCAGTTTGTGGCAGAACGTCCTGACCAGTTGTGGGTGGCTGATTTTACTTACGGTGTGCCCGGAGTTCAGGGCGGGCATGGATGCTTAAATGAACCGCGAGTCTGTCTGGAATATTGAACCGGTAACTCACGATGAGAAACCCAACAATCCCACCGGGTGTGACGGTGGAGAACCTGAGCGGCAGTGACCTGCGGCATGCCCGCAGGGTGATGTAACCCGCTGACAACGGGGATTGAGGCGAGATCACTAAGCCGAGATGATCCTCAAGGTTAAGTACTGAAAGGCTGAAGAACATGAACCCGTTAATCCGCCTCTGTGGGTTGAAAACGTCACCACGGCCTACGTGATCTGACAGGCCGTGCAGGAGGAACTGGCAGTGATACGTAAGCACTACCGGTCGAAGGTGTTTTGACATGTATGCGAAACACCGGGGCAGCAGCGTCTATCACGCTTGCGTTGCTGACTTCTGCCAACTTGCGGCAAGCAAGGATAAAGAGTGCGACGGGCAGCCTCCTCAGTATGCCTGAGTCCAGGCAGGTAAACCGGGGAAGGTCAGCGACGGATGTTAAGGGGGCATGGCTCCGATGACGCGCTGGCTGGCGGAGCTTCCGTAGTAGTCCGCGATGGGGAAAGCCCATTACATGGCGAAGGGAAGCAGTTTGAATGTGTTTGCGACGTGAATTAACTGACCTAACGAGGTGAAGACCTTTGATAATCAGCGAAATGCAACGCAAGCTTGCCACATGGGCAGCCACCGATCCGTCCCTACGGATTCAACGGCTGCTGCGTCTGATAACACAACCAGAATGGCTGGCTGAAGCGGCGCGGATCACGCTTTCATCAAAGGGGGCCCATACCCCCGGCGTTGATGGCGTGAACAAAACAATGCTACAGGCCAGACTGGCTGTTGAGCTGCAAATCCTCAGGGATGAATTACTCTCAGGCCACTACCAGCCCTTGCCCGCCAGACGGGTTTACATCCCTAAAAGCAACGGCAAACTGCGACCACTGGGTATCCCCGCGTTGCGGGATCGTATTGTTCAGCGGGCCATGCTGATGGCGATGGAGCCGATATGGGAGAGTGATTTTCATACGCTCTCATATGGCTTCCGGCCTGAGCGCAGTGTCCACCACGCGATCCGCACGGTGAAATTACAGCTCACAGACTGTGGTGAAACCCGGGGACGCTGGGTGATTGAAGGCGACCTGTCCAGTTACTTCGACACCGTACATCATCGACTGCTGATGAAGGCTGTACGCCGCAGGATCAGTGACGCACGTTTCATGACTCTGCTGTGGAAAACCATCAAGGCGGGACATATCGATGTCGGTCTCTTTCGGGCGGCCAGTGAAGGTGTGCCACAGGGCGGTGTTATATCGCCGCTATTATCGAACATCATGCTGAATGAGTTCGATCAATACCTGCATGAGCGCTACCTGAGCGGGAAAGCCAGAAAAGATCGGTGGTACTGGAATAACAGTATCCAACGGGGCCGAAGTACGGCGGTCAGAGAAAACTGGCAGTGGAAACCCGCGGTGGCGTACTGCCGCTATGCCGATGATTTTGTCCTCATCGTCAAAGGCACCAAAGCACAGGCGGAAGCCATCAGGGAGGAGTGTCGGGGTGTGCTCGAAGGCAGTCTGAAACTCAGGCTGAACATGGATAAGACTAAAATCACCCATGTTAATGACGGCTTTATCTTTCTGGGGCACAGGATCATTCGCAAACGCAGTCGTTATGGCGAGATGCGAGTGGTCTCAACGATCCCGCAGGAGAAAGCCAGAAACTTCGCCGCATCGCTGACAGCACTGTTATCAGGCAACTACAGTGAAAGCAAAGTCGATATGGCTGAACAACTCAACCGAAAACTGAAAGGCTGGGCCATGTTCTATCAGTTCGTTGATTTTAAGGCCAAAGTCTTCAGTTATATCGACCGTGTCGTGTTCTGGAAGCTGGCTCACTGGCTGGCCCGCAAATACCGTACAGGTATCGCTTCCCTGATGAGGTGGTGGTGTAAATCACCGAAACCGGGTCAGAGCAAAACGTGGGTTTTATTTGGTAAAACCAATCACGGCAAGCTCAGCGGCGAAATACTGTACCGGTTGGTGGGGCAAGGCAAGAAGCTGTTCCGCTGGCGGCTACCCGAAGGTAATCCCTATCTGAGGACGGAGACCAGAAACACGTATACATCGCGCTTTACAGAAGTGGCAATGGCGTTCGCCAGCATTTAAATGGAGAGCCGGATGCGCTGAAAGGTGCACGTCCGGTTCGGGGAGGAGAGGCAGGGAAATAGTCCGACTACGCCCTGCCTCTTACTCTACTCAGCACATGGCAGGGCTTCGTCTATGTGGCGTTCATCATTGATGTGTTTGCCGGATACATCGTGGGGTGGTGGGTCTCATCGTCTATGGAAACGACATTCGTGCTGGATGCGCTGGAGCAGGCGTTGTGGGCCCGCCGTCCGTCCGGCACCATCCATCACAGCGATAAAGGCTCTCAGTATGTGTCACTGGCCTATATGGAGCGATTAAAAGAAGCAAAACTGCTGGCATCAACAGGGAGTACAGGCGACTCGTATGACAACGCGATGGCGGAGAGCATCAATGGTCTTTACAAAGCGGAGGTAATACACCGTAATAGCTGGAAAAACCGGACAGAAGTGGAACTGGCCACACTAACGTGGGTGGACTGGTATAACAATCGACGATTGCTGGGAAGGCTGGGTCATATCCCTCCGGCAGAAGCAGAAAAAGCTTATTATGCTTCCATCAGAAACGATGATCTGGCAGCCTGAGTTCACAGATAAAACAATCTCCAGGAAACCCGGGGCGGTTCAAATTTCGCAGAGGGCTGGCTTCTGATGCTGACGCTAACGTGCTTCCCCCACCTGCTAACCAGAAAGTAATCTGCCCAGCATAACAGTAACCCCATCAGCTTAAAATCAATAACGCCCTGTAAAACCTGAAGTAACAGTCCGGGAACTCGTATCATGCTAACATATCAGTGTTGTGAAGCAGTCGACAACGAGCTTCAGACGGTACACACGTCAGTTCATGCAGAAATAGCGGCCATATCAGGTCTGGCTGTCAGCGAACCACGCAGCCTGAGTACATTGTTGTAAATTAAACGACTGGTGATTTTTAAATTTTTTCTTTGCCACCACCGTGAACTAATACCGAAAAAACAGTAGTCTCAGGAAGCGAGTTCTGAAAGTCAGCTTTATTAAAATAAGCTATTAGACCGGGTAAATAATGTCAACGAATGAAATGTTATGATAATTCTGGATACCATATCTGTAAGAGTGATTAATGAGGAAAGTGATGACTTTTAATTATTTTATCTCCGGTAACGTAAAACCAGACTTATCGTAAATGAAAATATGAAGTCCTCTGTTAACGTCATGGAGAGACGCATCAAAATACAGGATACAATGATTCTCACAATGAAACTCATCGTCTCTGGTGAAATTCATATCAACATTTACCTTAATAACCTGACGCGGGATTAACTGTGTTGTTTAAGGCAAAGGGGGGAGTTGCCCGAAGGCGAAAACGAAAGTAAGTTAATAATAACAGGATGAGAAGAGAAAGCGCTCTTCCCGGAAAATAAAAAGAGCGGTTCACTCCTGTGAATGCACTTCAACCGTCCTGGCAAAGAATGTACTGTTATAAAACTGTCTCTTATACACATCTCCGAGCCCACGAGACGGAGCTACATCT
>OWIL01000914.1_pt1 | contig 16458 bp, 9 predicted proteins | sample 1732871 | NCBI WGS metagenome assembly OWIL01 (sample SAMN05065763, study PRJEB22554) | human gut metagenome | biome: ENVO:2100002; feature: ENVO:00000062; material: ENVO:00002003 | host: Homo sapiens | place: USA
TTCCCAGCCTTCGTCGGCAATTTCTGCCGGAGCTTCGTCGGTTACAGCGGTATCCGGCTTGGCCGCGGTTTCTTCTTCTGGAACCGCAACATATTCCCAGCCTTCGTCGGCAATTTCTGCCGGAGCTTCGTCGGTTACAGCGGTATCCAGCTCGGCCGTGGTTTCTTCTTCGGGAACCGCAACATATTCCCAGCCTTCGTCAGCAATTTCTGCCGGAGCTTCGTCGGTTGCGGCGGTATCCGGCTCGGCCGTGGTTTCTTCTTCGGGAACCGCAGCATATTCCCAGCCTTCGTCAGCAATTTCTGCCGGAGCTTCGGTGGTTACGGCGGTATCCGGCTCGGCCGCGGTTTCCTCAGGAGAAACTGTGTCTTCGCTAAGCGGAGAATTTTGTATCGGCTTGCTAATATCTTCCGTTTCCGCCGAAGAGGTATCGGCCTCAATGCCCCAGTCGGTGGCAATTTCCTCACTCGGTAAATCTACCGGTTCGGCAGGAATATTTTCTGCCGGAAATTCTTCCGTTGTCGTATGATATCCCCAGTCGTCATTGTCCGCAAGAACCGCGGAAGACTGTTCCTCAGAGGCCGGTTCTTCCGTTTGAGCGGTTTGCTCCGGCTGAAGTTGGGACAAAATTTCTTCTGCCGGAACTTCGACATACTCCCATTGGTCTTCATCGGCGGCAGTATCTTCGGAAGCCGGAGAGAGTTCTGCGGTTTTTTCCGGTTCGGCCGCGGCAGACGGTACATCATTGTCAAACAGTGAGAAATCCAGACCGCCGTTTGATGCCTCTTGCTTCTCAGGGAAAGGAAAATCATTTGCTGCTTTTTCTGCGGGATCTTCTTCTTTTTGATTCTTTTTACCGCTCAGATTACTGACTTTGTCTGTCAGTGTGCTGACCTTATCAAACAGGGAAGAGGCCAGACTGTCCAGAGACAAACCTTCACTGTTTTTCTTTTTTTTCTTCTTCTTTTTTTTCTTTTTTTGTACGGCAATTTCTTCACCGCCGGCAATAATTTCAGTATCATCGTTGTCTTCGGTATCGTCGCCGAAAATTTCTCTGCTGATATCGGTGGTCTGAATAACCGGAGCAGCCGGCGCTGCGTTTATTTCTTCATCAGGCAAGGGCCGCAGCGGCTCAGCCCGGGGAACCGGCGAAACATGGTAATCTTCCGGCACAGCCTGCGCCGCCGGAGCCGTATAGACAACGGGATGAGCCTGCAGAAATTTCAGGTTTTCTTTCTGCATTTCTTTGATGGCTGTAATAATCGACTGTGTCGAAAGCTGCTGGCTTTCTTTCAGAGCCAGCGTAATGATAGATGACAACTCGCTGGTTTGGGTTTTAGCCATTTCTCTGAACAGTTCCGACTGAATTTTGACAATGCCGTTCAGCATCTCATCCACCGGCGGAAAGGTTGCTGCAGTGTTTATCTGAATATTGTTGGCATTGTTATTTGAACTTGAAGCATTGGCAGCCGTGTTGTTCTGAACCAGCATTTGCGCCAGCCGGTTTTGAGCCTCGATATTGGCCTTGTTGTTCTGAGCCATGATCTCTGCCAGTTTGTTTTGCGACGAAACAATAGCCTGTGTAACCGCTTCGGAATCTTTTTTACGAATATCGTCGTTGGCGGCAATAGCTTCTTTGAGCGCCGAGGCGATTTCTTTGGCAAAGGACGCATCAGCCGTAAACGTCGAACTTATCGGCTGGAAAACGGTTTTGGCCGGAGAGACCTGTCCGGTTTGCTGTGCCTGTTGTTGGGCTTGTAATTGCGCCTGTGCCTGAGCCAAAGCCTGCGCCTGTGCTTGTATCTGTGCCTGAGCGGCGGCAGCCGCTTCTTTCGCTGCCTGTGCAGCCTGAACGGCTATCTTGGTCTGAGCTTCCGCCGCAGCCCGGGCCGCGGCTTCTGCGGCTGCCTGAGCCGCAATCTGTGCCGTTTCAGCCTGAGTATCCGCAGAGGGAGTGTGATGCTGGTTATTTGCTTCAGCCAAAGCCGTTGCCAGAATTTTGGCCCGGGTCTCTTCTTCATAATCAGCCTGCGGTGCTGCATCGGGCGTACTGCGAACCAAACCGTTTTTTTCTTCCAGCTCGTCAACATACTGCTGCAAAACGGCTCCGCCCGGCAGCGAACTGAACATGCCGCGGATTTCTGCTGGCTGTTCCAATATCATTTGGTTGAAGGCTTGTTTCCTTTCGTCGGTAAAAATATGCAGCTGCCGGAAGATGTTTAAAAAGCGCTGCGCAATAATAACCGGGTCATCCTCTGTCCCGATTTTATTGTAGTTCTTTTTTGTTTTTCCGGCCGTTTCTACCAATTTTTTACCCGAATCTGTCTGTCATCAGTTTAAAATCTATCCATATTACCGATTTTACTTCTGATGTTGTAAATTTCAGGTTAATAAAACGGGGCGGAAACGGCAGAAATCAAAAAAAAACTCCGCCGCAGCGGAGTTTTTTCTTAAAGGTAGATTGCAACCACTTTATGAAGGCTGTTCAAATCGTCGTTGCTGATTTCAATCCGTTCGTCCGGATTCCATCTCAAGCCGTAAAGCTGTCCGTTTTCATCTTCGCGGATACTGACGATTTTGGCTTCTTTTTCATTGCTGTAATAAACGGCAATGTCTCCGACGCTGACAACATCCTGCGGATCGACAAACAAAATTGAACGTGTCGGCAACAAGCTTCCGAGGCGGCGGGTGCAAAGATTAACGGCATAAGCGTCTTTTTTGTTGTATAACTGCGGCGGACGCTGAACTTTTTTGGTCTCCTGACTGAATTCAATGATAACGTCGCCGTCTTTTCCGGCCACGCCGTAAACTGAAATTTTAACGCCGTCCTGATTGGAATTTCCGAAAGCGGAAATTGCTCCGCGCGGGGTGGACAACAGTTTGTATTTGGCATCGTTGCGCTGAATAATCTCTTCCAGCATGCCTTTGTCTTCCAGAGCTTTAATCTGCTCTTTCAACTCTTCCGGAGCCATATTGATGGCCTTGGCAATATTTTTAAATTCTTTGTCGGAAACTTCACGCTGGCCCATTTCAATGCGGTGGTAAACGGAAAGGGTCATATCGGCGCTTTCGGCAACTTCAATCAGCGTCAGGTTCTTTTCGTTGCGGATTTGACGCAAACCGGCACCCAAAGTTTTCAAACCGCTTTTTTCGTTGATTTTGTTTCTTCTCTCCTGTTCGCGCCTCCAGGATTGGACGACTTCCTGCTGGGAATTCTGTTCATTAACAAATAAATCCTGCAGCGGGCAGTCCAGAAATTCGGCAACACGAACCAGCTGCTCCTGGTCCACGCGGCGGTAACCCTTTTCAATTTTAGAGATTGCAGAAAGACTGACAGACAAATGATCGGCAAGTTCCTGCATCGAGCGTCCGCGAAGTCTTCTGTACATTCTGATTTGGTTCGGGAAAATAATTTCTTCCATTTGAGTCCACCTTTTATTGTAATAAACACAACTTCATAATTTGTTTGTATCATAAATATAAGCGTTATATTAATCAAGAAAATAGTACAAAAAAAGACAATTTGTGTACAAATATAACTGTAAAGCCGGGAATTTCTTCCCGGCTTTAATCAAGACGGCTGCCGCCTTATTTTCCGAATTCGGCCATCGGCTGGTCTTTTCCGTAAGTGGCGACTTGTTCTCTGAAAAGCTGCATATCCGCTTCGCTCATCATAATTTCGTCTGCCGGAACAGACCGGTTGAATTTGCCGTTGCTGTCCATTGAGCGGGTGTGTGCCGAATTATAGTTTTTGGCAAAGGCATAGTTGTTTTTAACGCTCTTGGCATCAACCGTGCCATCCTTGTTCAGACGGTAATTTGATTTTTTGTTGATGATGCCGTCGGACGCATAGCTTTCGGCTTTGCCGTTTTTGCCGATGTGGGTGTAAGTCAGCATATCACGCTTGTCACCCTTGGTCATCTCAAAGATGCTGGTCGAGCCGTCGGCATTGGTCTGCTTAACCCTGAAGACTTCGCGTCCCTGGTCATCCAGCGTACGGCTGACTTCGCGGTCTTTGAATTCGCGGTTCATATCTGCCCCGGGAACACCGCCCATACGTTCCTGCATCATCTGGTTCATAATCGCCTTATCGACATCGTCATTGGACATGCCGCTGCCGCTGCGGATTGCATGAATGGCCACTTCGTTGCGGGTGCCGTCACGGTTCAGCAATGTCTTCCCGGCAGCGGTATTCATTCTTGTTTCCTCGCGAATAAGGTTTCCGTCTTTGTCATAAGTTTTCTTGTTCTGAATGAACTTGTCATTGTTAACGGAGGTTGCCTTATTGCCGCGCAGGCTCTGTTTTGCCCGTGTAACCGTTCTGGTGCCGTCCGGAGCAACTTGCAGCGTATCGGTAACCTTGCGGCCGTACCAGGTACGGTGTTGCAAAGTTTTGTTGCCGTCGGCATCGGTTACCGTTCGGTCATCGTTTTCAATTTTTTTAGCTCGGCGGTTTACTTTATATGAGTTATAAGCTTCCCGCCCGCGGTCAAGAGCCATGCCGCCGACTTTACGGGTTGCTTTGCCCGCTGTTTTGAGCCCTCCGATTGCCGCGGTGTTTGCCGTGGATGCGGCCAAACCGCCGACTTTCGAACCGATGTCTTTGACGCCGATGCTCTTGGCGAAACTTCCGGCAAAGGAATTGGCTTCACCCAGAACCGCCCAGCCGAGAATCATATAGAAAACGAGTTTCAGGAATGTGGTTCCCCACCATGCCAGATTGCTCAGAATAACCTTGTAACCGCTTCGGGTTCCGACATCAGACATCGCTCCGCCGCTCTCAACCCCTGCTTTTGATAAAACATCCATCAGACCGTTGGTCAGAATAAAGATAATCAGCGACAGGAAAATAAAGTTAAACATACAGTTAAGGAACGTATCCCACACTTTGCCCACATATTTTTGCGTTGATTTGAAAGCGTAAGCCCCGATTGCCGCCGGCAGCAGCGCCGTCGCCACCGTCAGCTGCAAAACCGAGTCAATCAGCAGGAACGGATAGATAATCAGCAGCAGAATTGCGGCAATCCACAACACAAGACCGACAATCAGATAGCCCAGATGCGGGAAGAGGGCAAGGCCGTGCCATGATTCGACATACAAAGCGACGCAAATGGATGTCGAGCCCAAAGCCATAACATCAAGAATTTTATCCTGAATGGTCTTAATTGTGCACAAAATGCTGACACCCATACTGGCCGGAAGGCCTGCACCTTTTTCTTCGGTTAAAATATCAAACGTGGATCCGTCGCAGGTTTCGCCGTTCGCACCTTCAGTCGCAATTTGCGCCAGTTTAAACCCGGTATTGAATATCGGTTCCATCGCCAGCCGGAAAAAGTCTGCCGAATTGAGACGCAGCAGCGTGACAACAATCAGCACCAGAAACGCTTTGTTCAAAATGGTTTTAACCAGAATGCTCGGATTCTTTTGCTCCATGGAGGAAATAAACTGCATAACCGTAATGCCGAGCCAGAGGGCAAAGCCGACGCAAACCAGCATGATAACGCCGTCTGCCAGTGCATTGTATGATTTTTTCGCAACCGAGCTGGCGGTATTAAACAAAACACCGAAAATATCACAGAAAATACATGTCTTGAAACTGCTGCGATAACTTTCGACATTACATTCGCGATCGCCTTTATCTGCGGATTCGGTAGATACCGCGCCGGTATATTCATTTAAATAAGCCGGGCGGGACGCTTGCCCGAGCCGGACGGAAGCCGACGGATATTCGTCTTTTTCACAGGCGCGTTTGCCGGTAACTTTTTGTGAGGCTTCTTCCAAAGATGAGCCGTTTTCCATTTCTTTTCGAATAGCTAACGATTCGAGCGCTAATTTTTCATCTTTGGCCGCGCGTTTGGCATAAGGGGTTTTATCTGCATATCCCGAATACATGACTTCGGCATAGCTTGCATAATAAGCGGAAATAATCGTTTCGTCGGAAGCCGTTTCAAAGGTTTCGGGAGCAATTGCTCTTTGAACCGCCTGAAAATTGTTTCTCATCGGGCCGGCACCGGCAACCGCACCGGCTAAAATAATCATATCCATTTCGGGAGAGCGGTTAAGCAAACTTCCCATGCCTGCTTTTTTCAAAACACTTTTGCCGTAGCTTAAATAGTGATTTTCAATATATTCTCTTTGTGAAGTTCCGAAAGAACTGTCTTGGGAGGCTAAGGCCTGCCATTTCTGCGAAAATTGCGTAGCCGGCGGATTGCAGGCGGCGTTAATGGTGCTTTGCAATGAGCCGCCTATTTCCAGTGCCTTATATTTACTGGGATCATTCTTCTGCAAATGTTGCAAATAACTAGCCATTGTTGAATTATTCCATTTTGAGGAATCCCGGTAGCAGACCATTTGCGAAACGCCATAAGAACAGCCGCCTTTATCATCTGCCCAGCATTTGTTGAAAGCGCCGGCATCGCCTCCGGATTCACCCTGTTGGTGAAAAGCGGACAGATTATCTGCCGGAAGCAGTTTGCCGCATTTGCCTAAACTGGCTTCCGCCGTCACCATTTGCGGATCCGGATCGTTTTCGATAACCGGTGCTTCCGGAACCGGAACGTTGCCGTCGCACAAAGCATCTGCCGAAGCGCAGGCGGGAGACAAAATCTTACCTTTTCCCGTGCCGCCGTCACGCAGTTCAATATGCAGGTGAGCGCCATATGCGCCGTGTTTGGTCGTGCCGTCCGAACAACCGGTGGTTCCGACGTAGCCGATGGTCGTTCCTTTGGCGATTTTTTCTTTGGTTCCTGCAATTTTTTTTGTTTTGTCGGCAAATTTTTGCAGATGCATATATGTTGTTGTATATTGTCCGCCGCCGGCTTTTTCATGCTGCATAATAACAGTATTGCCGCCGCCGCCGTAACAGGAGCTGATTGATAAAATAACTCCGTCGGCCGCTGCGGTAACCGGAGTCCCTTCCGGTACGGCGACATCCATCCCCTGATGTTCACGATAACATTTGCCGTCGGGATATTTTACTTTTGTGCTGTATGAACTGTTGCAACTGGTAGAACGGTGGCAGGCTTCTTCGGAAATTCGTCCGACGGAGTTGAGAGAACCTTTGGTTTCAACCGGAACAGTATTCAGACAGCCTTTTTGCATTTCTTCAATTCGGCTGTTGGGATAAATTGTTTTTGAATTTGATGAATTAATTTTACAGGGATGAAATTGAACGGCGCAGGTATTAGACACGTCTGCGGCCCGAGCGGAGGAGATGCCGGCCGTATTCAAGCCCAGCCATAAAACGGCGGCAAATGCCAATCCGGCTTGTCTGGTCAATTTAGATATGTTAATCATCGTCTCCATAATAACACCTGCTTAATTCGGCTTATTGTTGTCTTTCGGGCTGTCGCCTTCTTTCTTGCCCTCATTGTCTTTATTGTCTTTGTTGGCATCTTTGCCGCCGTTTACCCGGTTTTTGACAAAGTTGACGGCCCCGCCGGCAACGGCTCCTGCAGCCCGTGTCGCCTGATGAGTGACAACGCCGCCGGCAAAAGACGCGGCCTGAGTGACCTTGTTTTTTACAAAGGCGGTCATCTGGGTTGCTTTCATGTGCATCGGAGAGGCATCACCGAATGTGCTGTCGTTAAAGAATTTTCCGACATAACCGGTAACCGTGGCGCCGATCATTTTAATGCTGTAAACATAAGCAAACATAATCAGGATAAAGTTTGCGCCTGAAATGGAAAAGGTGTTGGAAACCCATTCCGCATCGCCGGCCTTGATTTTGGCATAGAAAGTCGTCAAATCGCCTAATGACACGCTTATCAGCGATAATGCATAAGAAGTGGTCAAAGCCAGGAAAGTAAACAAAGCTGCCGAACGGAAAATAATGCTCATGCACGATGTAAACTTGCCTGATGTCGGCCCGAACGGCCAGAGACCGATAACAATCGGCAGTGCCATAATGCAGAATCCGATTTTGAAACAAACGTCAAGCAGATAGTAACCGATACCTAAAGTCAGCATAAAACCGCAGAACCAGATAGCGGCACCGCACAGCCAAATCCAGAGGTCAGGAATACGGATAGTGACGTTAACACCGAATAATCCGCCGGTATATTCCAACATGCCTGCATTAAAAGAGTGGCAGGTGAGGGCATGTCCGATAACCAGATTGGTGGAAACCGTCTTGTCGATTCCCTCGGTTAAAGCCATAATTTTGTTAATAACTACCGGAGAAATAATTTCTGTACCGTTATAGGTAAAGTTTGAGGTCAAAGCAACTTTGATTATTCCCTGATTTGCCGCCTGTAACAATCCCAGCCCGTAGTCGGCACCGGCCAGCAGCAAAGGATTGACGAACAGGTCAACAATGGCGCCGATACCCACGTTAATTACGATATAGGCGGCGGCAACCTTGAACATGAAGATCAGCAGTGTGTTGAGAATGCTCATCGGTTCTTGGTTGGTAAAAGCCGAGACAAGCTTCAGGGCAAATGCGGCCAGCCACAACATTGATCCGATAACCAACACCTTGCTTCCGGCTTCTCTGGTTAAATCATAAACTTTACCGCAGGCATTCATAAACGTCGTAATCAGCGTCATGATAATTTTGCAGGAATAACAGGTGGACTGATACATCTTCTGCATGTCGGGAATACTGCAAGCCGAATTGTCCCCGCGTTTTACCGTTATGCCGTCATCATCATCGCTGGGTGTCATATTGGTTTCGACATGCGTATTACCTTCGCTGTCGGTTATCAATTTGGTATAACCTCCAGCAACGTTAGTTGTAAACGAATTTCCTCCTTCGTCGCTCCCTTGTTTCTCCTCTCTCCAACCTAAATTCATATCATGAGGGTTTTTACAACCAAATTCAGTAGATTGAACATAGCCGACATTTGTTTCGTCTATATTATGCCCTGTTGTCTTGCTGTAGCAGGCAGTTCCGGGAGGACATCCATACGGATAATCAGGACCGCAGGGCGTACCGTCCATAAGGTTATTGACCGCTTGTGCCTTATTAATAAGATTCTGCGTCATATTTGGGTATTTTTTCTTTAAGTATGCAACGTTACCGGCGGCAGTTACGTCGGCAAATATCTCAACAGATCCCAGTTTCACATGAGAACGGCCTTTCCCTTCGGCTGTAAAATGCTCAGGTTCAAGATAGCCGGCTTCAGAATATTCAAATGCGTTTAAGTTTCTGTCTTCGGCATCTTTATCTGCAACGGCTTTTTTCGCCATACAAAATTCATATTCAGCCTTTTTAAGCTGCTGCATTTTGGTAATTTCTTCTTCAGAAAAGCCTTCTTTCTGTAATTTTGCTTCGTTAATCGATTCTTGTTTACATTCGACGGTATTCCAATATGCCCGGGCATCGTCGGTATTTGTTCCTAAAGCCATAAGGCCGGATATAAGCAGAATTCTTGAAATTTTGAGGAGTTTATCAGTCATTTTTACCTCCCCCGCAAACTGTTCATTTTGTTTTTGAACGAAGCGACTTTGGCTTTTCCGTTCTGAACTTTTTCAATAATTTTGCGTCCGGCGGCGACCTTACTGACGGCGGCAACTGCACCGGCGGTAAAGATACTGCCCAGAACTTTGGCTGCACCGATAATAACTGCTTTGGCTTTGGCGTTAAAGCTGCCTTTTGAGCTGCCGCCGACCAGAGAATCGGTTACCTGCTGCGCCAGCTGAACGGAAGAAGCAATCAGAAAACCGATCATCAGCAGGCACATAAACGGAATGCTGAATTCTTTGAAATCTTTATCCGTGCCATTTTCAAAAATGTCGGCATTGTCGATGATAATTTGCTCCAAAGCCAGCATGGCAATTGCAATCATAATTGCCATAAACATCATAAATGCGGCAGAATTCAAAATGGTGACAAAGCCTTGCGACAGCCACTTTTTAGTTGGTCCGAAAGGATATCCCATAATCAAAATCGGCAGCATAACCACCATAATCGTAAATCTGAAAATAGTGTCAACCAGATAAAAGACAAATCCGAGTTTGACGAAAGTAAAGCAGGCGATAATCATCAGACCGATAATCGTGGCCATAAAGCCCGGAGCTTTCAAGACCTTATAAGCCATTGCCAGTCCCAGATTCATCCGGTCATTCATGGCACAGACCATGCATTTCATCATCTCTTTCGGCGATTCGGGGAAACCGCTCAAATCGGCATTGGCAACAGCGTCGGACAATTTGCAGATAATAGATTTGCCTGCGGTAAAACTAAATCCGAAAACTTTTATGGAATTGGCCTTGCTGTCGCTGAGCGAGGCATGAGCCAGCAATTCGCTTGAAAATTCCAGAAACGCATTATAAACCGGAAAAATAATGTCATTCATGAAGAACAGCAGCTGCTGTGGGGATGATGCCACATAACCGCAGGCAAAACAAAGGAAGAATTTTCGGGCAATTTCGGTCCAGGTCTCTCCGATGTTTTCTTCGGTAAACGAACTGACATGTTTCAGCAGGCGGATAGAAAGCCAAACCGCAAAGGCAACCATCATGAAAGTCAGGGCGCCGGAAGTAATCTTGTTATAGGTTCCCATTGCCACTTTGCCCATGTTGTCATAAAGCAGTTCAATGATAGAGTCCTGCCAGCATGTTGCCTGATCTTGCGCGATGCTCTGTTCATCAACGTCCCCTTTTACGGCTGCCCGCGATGTATCCGGGTTTTTATCGTCATTGGCACAGGCGGTAAGCATGAACATAGAGACTGCAACCACCAGCAGCAGTTTCAAAACTCGTCCTATGTCAATACTTTTCCACATTGTCGTTACTCTGTTATAAAATAATTATTTTTTCGGGTTGCGTTTTTTCATTTCGTCTTGAACATATTGGTTCTTGTAACGCTCATTCTCCTGTTTTATGGCATCCAGCTCGCTTTGAGCCTTTTGAGTGTCGGCTTTAGCCTTGTTATAGGCGGCTTCGGCTTTGACGGCCTCTTCAAACTGAGCGTTTGCCAGGTTTTCAAAGTTCTTTTTCTGAGCCGGGTCAGAGGCGGACTGAGCCTTTTTCAGGTAGTCATCGGCTCTGCGGTTATGATAATTCATTTTACCCTGAGCTTCGTTTTCCGCTTTTTTGTTGCGGGCAACTTCTGCCGTCTGGTTTTGAATCATCTGCCGGCCGGCTCTGCCGTTGGCGGTGTTGTTGTAATCACTTTCCAACTGCTGTCTCATTTGCTCGGGTGTCTGTTGCGGCGTCTGAGTCTGCTGCGCATCCGCCTGATTTCCGTGCGGTGTTCCGCCTTGAGCGGCACCGCCTTGCGGGGTTGACGGATTCGTCGGTGTTTGCGGCGAAGGTGTTGCCGGTTGCTGCGACCGCGGTCCGGCCTGCTGCATCTTCTTGATTTGATTCTCACCGCCATCACCCAAGGCACTATGAGAGAGAGGATTACTTTTTATTTCATTTTGTGCTGTTTGATTCTGAGCATTGGAAAGAGTTGGATTCGATTTATTTTGTAAAGCACCTCCATCACCTAAAGCAGAATGAGCTAAAGGATTCGTTTTTGCTCGAAGTGCAGCTTTATTTCCGGCAGCGCCGCTGCGGCGTCCTAAGCCGACAGCACCCCAAACTTTATCTTTCGCCCAATCTCTGCCTTTGTTGACAACATTGGTAAGCCCGGTTTTGTCACTGACGGCTTTAGCCGCGCCGAGACCTGTCTTAAGGGTTCCCTGAACGCCTTTTGTCGCAGCACCATAAGCCAGACCGCCGATGTTGGCACCGATTTTCGGTCCGCCGCCGCCGGCCATGGTTCCGGCCAAATCAGAAGCTTGTCCGGTCAGTTTAAAGGCAAACAGACAGCAGGCAACCAAGACCAGGAAGCCGGCAAAGCCGATATCCAGTAATTCTTTGAGTTCTTGAACGTTATTACCGTTCAAGGCTTTCATAATGGCATCAAATCCGCCTTTGGAACCGGTTAATCCCTGTCCCAGCAATTCAACGTTGATACTGACGACCAATCCCATGAAAACATAAACGAAGAATGTGTTCATAAAGATACCCCAGCCTTTGCTCGTATAGTTGCGGGTTGCCTTAAACGGCCAGCAGGCGATCAGGAACGGCATCAAAGCGCCGATAATGCCCAGCTGAATTGTCGCATCAATCAGATAGAAAGCAAAAGCCAAAGAGATAATCCAGCCCATGACCCAAATGGCAAATCCTTGGAACATCATGCCGAAATCCCACAAAACATTGCGGACCGGTCCGATACTCTCTTTACCGGCATTGCGGGCAACGCACATTAAAGACGAACCGACGCTCTGCGGAACGGCCACTTCGGCTTGTACGGCTCTGATAAAGCAATCCAGATTGGTGTAAAGATATGCCGGCATAACCCCGTTTGACACGTTCTGAAGCGTTTTTGAAACGTCACAGGCTGCCAGATAGCTGTCGTTTTTAGCAAACAGCAGACTTGAACCGAATTCAAAGCCGGCTTTAAGTACGGGGCCCACAATGTAGCCGTAAACAATATTGGCGTTTTTTAACATATAATAAGCTACCAGAACCTTAAACATATTGACCAGCAGCTCGGTTACGAATTTGGGTGCATCCTGCTTGGTAAACGAACTGACGTTTTTCAAAACCATAAAAGCAATCACGATTGCAAAACCAATCAGCATCACATTGGCCAGCGGCCCGGCCAGTTTGTCATAAGCTTTAGTGGACATGCTTTGTGCCGCATTGAAAATCGTTTTAAATAACGGGCAGTAAATACAGCTTCTGGATTCTGCCAGTTTGGCCGGCAACGGCACACAACCGCGGGTAACGCCGGTAATGGACTGGAATTTGTCGCCCTCCATTATGAAATAATATTCAGCAAGGATAATGGGGTTGCCATCTTTGTCTTTACCCATGACCGTATATTTATAAAGAGATTGCCCGGCCTTAATGGTTGTCTGCATGCTGTTAAGTTCTTCGACTTTCTGATCAAGTTGCTGTGCTGTAGAAAGTGCAGATTTGCCAAGTTCATGAAGTTTTTGAGCTACGGCATTGTATTCTTGGACGACACTGATGGCCTTTTGCAGGGCTTGTTTCTGTTTCTCATCTTTGGCTTCCACATTAGTAATACTGGAAGCATCAATAGTTTTCGTATTGGAAATCAGTTGCTGTGTGGACCATGTATAGCTGCCGTTAATCAAGCGTCTCAGCGAATCCGGATCTTCGGCATAGTTTTTTGCCGCCATGGATCCTACTGCCAGAACTATACCGCCGATAACCAATCCCACACCCCCGGTGCCGATTGCCAGACCGACAGCACCGATAATGGCAAGGGCACCGCCGATAATTGCCGTCTTTTCAAAACCATCCAGCTCTTTTTGCACTTCTCCAACTTTTTTTTGCAATTCTTCAATCTGTTTCTGATAGCCTTCAATCCCTTCCATATTTTTTTTGTATTTATCCTGGAGACCTTTAATCTCAGAAAGCAGGTTACCGCGGATTTTGGCTAATTCTTCATTTTTTAATTTTTCTGCATGGGTGCCGTTGTCGTCGGGTGTCATCAGGCGATTGATTGTTTCATTAACCTCTTTGCTGACAGCTTCGTTTTCAGCAAAAGCATTGCCCGGAGCAGACAGCATCCAGGTTCCGAGCACTAACAGGGAGGTATATTTTATAAACTTATTTATCATCATCGTCGTCTCCTCCGGCAAAAGGATTGCCCAGAACTTTTATTGCAATAATAAATACAACCGCCACCAGAGCTAATGCGCCCCAAAAGGCATAACGAGAGGTAAACCAGCCGAAGAAGTCAATATAATAGGCTCCGATAATGGCCATAAAGATGATTATGTTTACCAGTATTGCTCTCATCATATCCTCGGTTTTTTAAAGCTTCTGCTTCATGCTATCTCTATTCTAGCATATAAAAGTAAAAAAATTTGTTACAGTTTTTTGATTTTTTCGCCATGTTTCAGAACTTGCCCTGATTCAAAAATTTGACGCACCTGCGAACAACTTCTTCATTTTTAAAAGGATTAAAAAACGTATTTTTTATCGTAATTGTTTGTTTGACGCCTTTTAGTTCGGCATCTTCGCCGCTTCCCAGCATTTGCCGCCATTTTTCGGGCAGCAGGAACAGGATTCGTTTCCACACCGGCACGCAATTGATAATGCCGACTTGCTGAGGATTCTCAAACGGCGGAAGGCGTTTGGCCGCTTCCGGCGTAACATCTTTCAGAATCGGTCCCAGAACCCGTTGAAAAAGCCGGTATTTGTCCAACAGCTTAAACAGAGTGCTTCCCTGATTCGGAGGGCTGACCTCTACAATCCGGTTGAGCTTTATTTTGTGCCGCCACGGCGAATCAAACGAAAGCAATTTCCTTAAAATGACGCCGCCGATACCGTTTGTTACAAAAGAAACTTCCTGTACGTCTTCCAGATGATTCATAAAAAAGTCAAGCTGGCGAATGTGTCCGTCGATTCTCTTGCGGGTAGAAGGATAGTTGATTGCCGCGGCCATATAGCCGTTTTTCAGCGCCTCTCGCCACAAAGGCTTGAAGATGTTTTTGCTTTCGCCGAGTCCGTGCAGCATAATAACCATATGTCCCTTCTGCCGCGAAAGCTGGAAGACTTCAATATATTTAAGAAAAGCACGCCGGCAGTTCTCAAAACGGCCTTCCGCGCGCCGAATGTCCCAGTTATCTAGGAGCCGGTATTGTTTCGTCTTATAATTTCTCTGGATTCGCCACTTTTGATAAAAAAAGACGTCTTCCCAGAATTGGCTGCCGCCCAGAGTAAAAAAGTCGAATCGCATCGGTTAAGACTCCTGAATCAGTTCTTTTGTGTAACGCCGGTGTCATTCGGAATTGCCGTGATTGTCACCAGCGATTCGTCGCCGCCCAGCCGCTCAATCAGAATTTGAATTGCCCTGCGGTCGCGCAAGTAAGTCATATGGCTGATTTTTGCGCGCACAACCGCCACTTCCGACCAACGCAGCTTCGGCATTTCGGAAACGTAGAAATCATAAATGCTGTTGGCTGAAAAAGGAGTCGAAAAAATCAAACTGCCGCTCCAGTTCTGTCCGCTGCCCAGAGTTCTGGTCTCACCCATATCTATATAAGAGGGTTCCGGAAACGGAACATCGGGAAAACTTGCAAACGCCGGCGGAACTTCGGAACCGTCGACTCCTTTTAATATCGGCTTCTCCTGATTCCCGCAAGCCGAAAGGATTACAACTAAAGTTAGAGCTAAGATACTGTTTTTTAACATAAATGCTACCTTGTTATCTTTTTTCGTTATGCTATATTGAACCTATAGTAAGGCGATAAGGTTAAAAAAAAGGAAACAAACCCTCGTTTTCCTTTCAAAAAACATGCACAAAAAATTATCCTCTAATCAATGAGTTAGAAAAAATGTGAAAAAAAATCAAATTTTTTTGCTTTTTTGTGTTGACATCTTGCTTGGGTTGTCCTATAAACCACTTCGCCGACACGGTAACGGTGCTTCACTTAAAACACCAACCGAATGGCAGTTATAGAACAGAGTGAATAGGAAGAAAAAAGAGGATACGCAGACGGTATTTAATATTGAGAAAATATGAATAAAGTCTGAAGTATTCAAAGGAACCAAAGAAATTCTTTTATGAGTAATTTAGACAGGATTGAGAAATCATTTTAATATGAGAGTTTGATCCTGGCTCAGAACGAACGCTGGCGGCAGGCTTAACACATGCAAGTTGAACGTGATTTGTTTGGTGCTTGCACCGAGCAATGAAAGTAGCGCACTGGTGAGTAACACGTGGGAACGTACCTTTTGGTGGGGAACAACAGTTGGAAACGACTGCTAATACCGCATAAGCCCTGAGGGGGAAAGATTTATCGCCGAAAGAACGGCCCGCGGAAGATTAGGTAGTTGGTGGGGTAACGGCCTACCAAGCCGACGATCTATAGCTGGTCTGAGAGGACGATCAGCCACATTGGAACTGAGACACGGTCCAAACTCCTACGGGAGGCAGCAGTGAGGAATATTGGGCAATGGAGGCAACTCTGACCCAGCCATGCCGCGTGAGTGAAGAAGGTTTTCGGATTGTAAAGCTCTTTCGGGTGTGACGATGATGACGGTAGCACCTAAAGAAGCCCCGGCTAACTTCGTGCCAGCAGCCGCGGTAATACGAAGGGGGCAAGCGTTGTTCGGAATTACTGGGCGTAAAGGGAGTGTAGGCGGTTATGTAAGATAGTGGTGAAATCCCAGAGCTTAACTTTGGAATTGCCATTATGACTATGTGGCTAGAATTACAGAGAGGATAGTGGAATACCCAGTGTAGAGGTGAAATTCGTAGATATTGGGTAGAACACCAGTGGCGAAGGCGACTATCTGGCTGTATATTGACGCTGAGGCTCGAAAGCATGGGGATCAAACAGGATTAGATACCCTGGTAGTCCATGCTGTAAACGATGAGTGCTTGTTGTCGGTGTAAAATCGGTGACGAAGTTAACGCGTTAAGCACTCCGCCTGGGGAGTACGGTCGCAAGATTAAAACTCAAAGGAATTGACGGGGACCCG
>OWIL01000916.1_pt1 | contig 16450 bp, 7 predicted proteins | sample 1732871 | NCBI WGS metagenome assembly OWIL01 (sample SAMN05065763, study PRJEB22554) | human gut metagenome | biome: ENVO:2100002; feature: ENVO:00000062; material: ENVO:00002003 | host: Homo sapiens | place: USA
TTTTTTCAAGCAGAAGACGGCATACGAGAGGTAGCTCCGTCTCGTGGGCGCGGAGATGTGTATAAGAGACAGATCATATACCATTCAGTCCCATCGGGCGAGGGAACAAAGGAGAGTCCACCCGGACCATAAACTTCATTCTCCAACGATTGCTGAAATACCGGAACCGAACTCTTTGTCCAGGAAGCCGGATCTAACAAATCACTCTCGGCATCGGCAGTCAACATCCCGACACAGTAATAGGGTGACCACGAACCGCTGGCAGCGTAATATAGAATCAACGTCTTATTATCTTTCGAATGGAAGAACTGAGGCCCTTCATTCACATAAATGGGGTAAGCCGTACGGCTGCCATCCGGATTGACCCACTGCCGTTCCCATTCATACTCGGGTTTGGATATCAGGACACGGGGTGAATCGAGTGTCCACGGATCTTTCATCCTGGCAATATAGATACATTGAGTTTCGGCATTGGTTCTCCTTTTGGGCCATCCGGACCAGGCCAGATAGCGGACTCCCTTATGTTCGAAAGTGGTGGCCTGTATCCCCCAATTCCATTCGGGATTGGTTATGATACTTCCTTTCATTTCGAACTTTCCCTCCATCGGGTCGGGTGAAGAGTTTTCAAGTACGTACAACTGGTGATTATCCGTATTGCCGTCGTCGGCTGCATAATATATATACCATTTATCATTGATATAGTGAATCTCCGGTGCCCAGAGATGACAACTGTTGGATGGATCCTGAGGCTTCCACACTATCTTGCAAACCGCATGAGCCATATCAGTGATATCGGACGTTTCCCAAAGCATGATCTTATCTTCCGTTCCATGGGTATAATAATACTTACCATTATGGAAAAGAGCACTCGGATCGGCCCCTTCCGGAAACAAAGGATTTACATATGTATCCTTTGCCGCACTTACCGACTCCTGTTTCTGTCCGCCGCTCTTGTTGCCACAACCGGCGCAGAAGAATAAGGTAGTAATAAATAGCAGGTAGATCTTTGTTTTCATAGCTTTCTGTTATTAAGATGCTACAAAGAAAAAACATTTTCGTTGAATAAAGGGATAAATACTGCTCAATAAACAAAAGAATCTGTTCTTTTTATACTTCTAATATTCACATAACCCGCATTTCGCATCGTATTGGTCAGTAATTGCTATTTATTGAATAGTTTGTGTCGCACATTTCATACAGAATTCACAAACTTTGTAGCATGATATCAGATGAAGCTACTGATTTGTATTGAAATAACCCCTAAATAATAACCATAAGTAAAAACACCCAAACATGAAAAAGATGAAAAGTCTGAAAGGAGGCTTGGCCGGAATCCTATTTACAGCCGGATTACTGGCAGCATCGTGTACTTCCGATCAATCATCGTCGGCAGTAACCATCGTGAACCGCCCCGACTGTACACAAACCAACGTAAACTATGTAGGAAACCGCTTGCCACTGAAACCGATGAATTTCATTAAACTGCCCGTCGGAAGTATTCAGCCCGAAGGATGGTTGAAGAAATATCTCGAATTACAGAAAGACGGTCTGACCGGTCACCTGAATGAGATCAGTGCATGGCTGGGCAAAGAGAATAATGCCTGGCTGACCAAAGGAGGAGATCACGGATGGGAAGAAGTCCCCTATTGGCTGAAAGGATACGGAAACCTGGCTTATATATTAAAGGATCAGAAAATGATTGATGAAGCTAAAGTATGGCTCGAAGGAGCATTCGCCAGCCAACAACCCGACGGATACTTTGGTCCCATCAACGAGCGGAACGGAAAAAGAGAATTGTGGGCACAGATGATTATGCTCTGGTGTCTGCAATCCTATTATGAATATTCAAATGACCAACGGGTAATCGACCTGATGACCAATTACTTTAAATGGCAGTTAAGTGTACCGGACGAACAATTCCTGGAGGACTATTGGGAAAACAGCCGTGGCGGAGATAACCTGTTAAGCGTATATTGGCTTTATAACCGCACAGGAGATCAATTCTTACTGGAACTGGCTGAGAAGATACACCGGAACACAGCAGACTGGACCCGCCCGTCGGCACTGCCGAACTGGCACAATGTAAACATCGCACAATGTTTCCGCGAGCCGGCTACCTATTATATGATGACAGGAGATTCAGCCATGCTGAAAGCATCTTATAATGTACACAATCTGATACGCCGTACTTTCGGACAAGTACCGGGCGGTATGTTCGGTGCCGACGAAAATGCCCGCATGGGTTCTATCGACCCACGTCAGGGAGTAGAGACCTGCGGATTGGTAGAACAGATGGCTTCCGATGAATTGATGCTTTGTATGACGGGTGATCCGCTTTGGGCAGAACACTGCGAAGAAGTGGCTTTCAACAGTTATCCGGCTGCCGTGATGCCGGATTTCAAAGGATTACGTTACATCACTTGCCCTAACCAAACGGTCAGCGACTCAAAGAATCATCATCCGGGCATCGACAACCGGGGACCTTTCCTGGCAATGAACCCGTTCAGCAGCCGTTGCTGCCAGCATAACCACGCACAGGGATGGCCTTATTATGCCGAGCATCTGATTCTGGCTACTCCGGATAATGGTGTAGCGGCCGCCATGTATGCCGCCTGCAAAGCAACGGTGAAAGTGGGTGACGGAAACGAAATAAGCCTTCACGAGCAGACGAATTATCCTTTCGAGGAGACCATCCGGTTTACGGTAAATACTCCGAAAGCTGTAAGTTTCCCGTTCTATCTGAGAATCCCTTCATGGACAGAGGGTGCGACTATCTTTGTTAACGGCAAAAAAGTAGCGGCTAACCCCGAAGCCGGACAATATGCCTGCATCAATCGCGAATGGAAAGACAATGACCAAGTGGAGATTCAACTGCCGATGCAACTTTCGATGCGTACATGGCAAGTAAACAAAAACAGTGTAAGCGTAGACTACGGTCCGTTGACAATGTCACTGAAAATTGACGAAGATTATGTGAAAAAGGACAGCCGCGCTACGGCTATCGGTGACTCTAAATGGCAGGAAGGCGCTGACGCCAGCCAATGGCCGACATACGAGATCTATGCAAAAACTCCTTGGAACTACGCATTGGTACTCGGTAAGAACGAACCTTTGAAAGACTTTAAAGTAGTACACAAAGAATGGCCGGCTGACAACTTCCCGTTCACGGTCGCAAGTACACCTATCGAGGTAAAAGCTATCGGACGCAAGGTTCCTTCATGGGTTATCGATCAATACGACTTGTGTAGCGAACTTCCTGAAATGGACGCTCCGAAAGGGGAAAAAGAAGAAATCACCCTGATTCCGATGGGAGCAGCCAGACTGCGGGTTTCGGCTTTCCCGAACACAAGAGAGTAAAAGATACCCGGTGATAAAGCATTAATCGAAAGACACTCATGAAGAAAAAAAATACATTTACATATCTGCTCATCGGACTGGGCCTCTGCTTCTCTTCCTTGGGAAGCGGGCTCCGGGCCGATACCCCCGAGAACTATACCAACAACCGCTATCCATTGGTACGCAAACCTTTGATGGAACTACCGTTAGGCAGCATTAAGGCAAAAGGATGGTTGCAGGAAATGTTGGTAAGGCAGAAAAACGGGGCAACCGGGCAAATGGACAAACTGTATCCGCTGGTGATGGGCGAACGCAACGGCTGGCTCGGCGGCGACGGTGATCAATGGGAAAGAGGACCATACTGGATTGACGGTTTACTTCCTCTGGCATATATCCTGGACGATGCGCAACTGAAAGCTAAAGTGCAACCTTGGATAGAATGGGCTTTAAAAAGTCAGCGGGAAGACGGTTTCTTCGGTCCGGCCAAAGACTATCCCGGAGAGGCCGGCATACAACGGGATAACTCTCACGACTGGTGGCCGCGTATGGTGATGCTGAAAATACTCCAGCAATATTATTCTGCCACGAACGATCAACGGGTCATCCGGTTTATGACCGACTATTTCCGTTATCAACTGAAAACGTTACCGGAAAAGCCGCTCGGCAACTGGACTTTTTGGGCAGAGTTCCGTGCCTGCGATAATCTTCAGGCCGTATACTGGCTCTATAATATCACCGGTGATTCATTCCTACTCGATCTCGGCAAACTGATTCATCAACAAAGTTTCAGCTTTGCAGATATGGTGAACCGGGGAGACCTGAAACGTATCAATACGATTCACTGTGTCAACCTGGCACAAGGTATCAAAGAGCCTGTCATCTATTATCAGCAAGAGCCCGACAAAATGTATCTCGATGCGGTTAAACGTGCTTTTCGTGACATTCGCCAGTTCCACGGACAACCGCAGGGTATGTATGGTGGTGACGAGGCATTGCATGGCAACAATCCGACCCAAGGTTCAGAACTCTGCTCAGCTGTGGAACTGATGTACTCGCTGGAAAAAATGGTAGAGATCACGGGAGATATCGACTTCGCCGACCATCTGGAAAGGATTGCATTCAACGCACTGCCCACCCAGATTTCAGACGATTTTATGACAAAACAATATTTCCAACAAGCCAACCAGGTGATGGTATCACGCCATCGTCGCAATTTCGATCAGGATCACGGAGGAACGGACAACTGTTTCGGGCTGCTGACGGGATATCCTTGTTGTGCATCGAACATGCACCAAGGTTGGCCTAAATTCACCCAAAGCCTCTGGTATGCCACTCCTGACGGCGGACTGGCTGTTACAGCATACGCTCCATCGGAAGTGACGGCCAAAGTAGCGGATGGGTGTACGGTAACTTTCAGTGAAGAAACCTATTATCCGATGGATGACAAAATAAGTTTCACCCTCCAATCGATGGACAAAAAACGGAAAGAAGTAAACTTCGCTCTCCAATTACGTATCCCGAAATGGTGTAGACAAGCCGGAATATCAGTCAACGGACAACTTCTTCAACATGCCGAAGGAGGCCGGATGGCCATTGTCAACCGCAACTGGAAAAAAGGGGACCGGGTGGAACTCCATCTGCCGATGGAAGTCACTGCCAGCACCTGGTATGAAAATTCGGTAACCATTGAACGCGGTCCGTTGGTATTTGCCTTGAAGATGGAAGAAAAATGGGAGAAGAAAGAGTTTGAAGAGCCGTGGTATGGTCCGTATTATTACTCAGTGACTCCTACCGAACCATGGAACTATGGATTGGTTGATTTCAATCGTAACAAAGCGAACGAACATGCCCGTGTAACGATTCATACGGAAAAGCAATCTTCCGTATTCCCCTGGAATAAGGAAAATGCCCCGATAGAAATACGGATGAAAGCAAGATTGGTACCTTCATGGAAACTTTACAACGAAATGGCAGGGCCTCAACCTTATTCTTTCTGTAGCGGAGGCGAAGGGCCGGAAACAGAAATCACCCTGATTCCTTATGGATGCACTACATTAAGAATAACGGAATTTCCGGTAGTGGGAGCCTCCCGATAGAGAGGTGAATAATCACTCCGAACCATTATAATAATAACTCAATATTCATACACAAGTCCTCCTTTCTCCCCTGCCTGCAAGTGGAGGGGGAAGAAGGACTCAAACACACAATTACAATGAAAAAACTTTTAGCAGCAGCAATGCTATTCATACTGAACAGCTGGTCCTGTTTCAGTGCAGATACTCCGCGAGCGGAGTATCCCCGTCCACAGTTCGAACGGGAACAATGGGTAAACCTGAACGGGACTTGGACATTCGATTTCGATTTTGGTAAATCAGGAAAAGACCGCCGTCTGCAGTCGGCAGAGAAGTTTGATAAGAACATCACTGTACCCTTCTGCCCGGAAAGTAAACTTTCGGGAGTAGGCTATACCGATTTCATCGAACAGATGTGGTATCAACGCAATATTACCATCCCATCGGACTGGAATGGAAAAAAGATATTCCTGAACTTCGGTGCTGTGGATTATTGTGCGGAGATCTACGTCGATGGTAAATTCGTACAACGTCATTTCGGCGGTTCGTCTTCGTTTGCCGTAGATCTGACTCGCTATGTTACCCCCGGAAAGACTCACAATCTGGTGGTATTCGTACAAGATGATCTCCGTTCCGGACTACAAACCGGAGGAAAGCAATGCGGTAACTATTATTCGGGAGGCTGCTCTTATACCCGTACTACCGGTATCTGGCAGACTGTATGGATGGAAGCTGTCTCAGCCGACGGTCTGAAGTCAGTATTCGTACGCCCGGACATCGACCAAAAACAGTTGGTCATCGAACCGGAATTTTATAATGAATCGGCCAACACATTGGAAATCACCTTGAAAGACGGAAATAAAACCGTTGCCAAGAAAAGTGTAAATTGTGCCAACAGTTCGGTAGTAGTTCTGCCGGTGAAGAATATGAAACTGTGGTCGCCGGAAGATCCGTTCTTATACGATCTCGTTTATCAGGTAAAAGATGCCAAAGGCAACGTACTGGACGAGGTGAAATCATACGCCGGTATGCGCAAAGTGCACACAGCCAACGGACGTTTCTATCTGAACAACCAGCCTTACTTCCAACGTCTGGTACTCGATCAGGGATTCTATCCGGAAGGTATCTGGACAGCTCCGAGCGATGAAGATCTGAAGAACGATATCGTATTGGGAAAAGAAGCCGGTTTCAACGGGGCACGTCTTCACCAGAAAGTATTTGAAGAGAGATATTATTACTGGGCCGACAAACTGGGATACATCACCTGGGGAGAATCGGCAAGCTGGATGCTCGATGTAAACAAGGAGCTGGCTGCGCGTAACTTCCTGGGTGAATGGAGCGAAGTAGTGGTTCGTGACCGCAATCATCCCTCACTCGTAACCTGGACTCCTTTCAATGAAACCTGGGGTGGCGGTCCGGATGCTTATGTCCGCTTGGTACGTGACGTATACAACATTACCAAAGCCATCGATCCGACTCGTCCGGTAAACGATGCCAGTGGTGATAACCATGTGATAACAGATATCTGGAGCGTACACAACTACGAACAGGATCGTGCCAAACTGACTGAACAGCTAAAAATGGAAGAAGGTAAAGAGCCTTACCGCAATGCGCGTGACAAGGACTTCCTGGCCGTTTACGAGGGACAACCTTACATGGTTGACGAATTCGGCGGTATCCCCTGGATGGCAGAGAAAGATCGCAAAAACTCATGGGGATACGGTGGTATGCCTGAAAATGCAGAAGCATTCTACAAGCGTCTGGAAGGTCAGATCGATGCTTTTATCGACTCACCGCATGTGACAGGTTTCTGCTATACTCAGCTGACTGACGTGGAACAGGAGAAAAACGGTATCTACTATTATGACCGTACTCCGAAATTGGATATGAAACGAATCAAAGCTATTTTTGAGAAAATAAAATAAAAGGAGTGCCTCCCTATAAGGGGACATTGCAGAAATCTGTTTACCTGTGATGGGATACTTTCATGAAAGGGAGGCTTTCAACTGTTATCTGCTATTTTATTATTTTGCAAATCAATAGTTGAGTCGTTGTCGGGTGTAGGGTATACAACCGGATAGTGGCCTGTAAAGACCGTACCCCCGACTCAACTACTGATTGCCATTATTTAAATACAAGTATGAGAAAATCATTCATTGCCCTCACCTTCCTGCTCGTTCCGGCTTGTCTGTCGGCACAGTTGGGAGGTAAAATCTACCTTCAGAGAGCCGATTCACTCCTTCAACGAGTACTGTCTCTTTATGAGGTAAAGAAGTATGGATTGCTGATGGAGACTTATCCACGGAATCCCAAACAACAAATTACATATACAGCCAACACCGGTTCGGAAGTTACTCAACAAGAAGTATCCTTCTTATGGCCTTATTCGGCAATGGTGTCAGGTTGCGTATCGCTTTATAAAACATCCGGCAACAAGAAGTACAAAAAACTGATGGACAAACAGATCAAGCCCGGACTCGACTTGTACTGGGATACCACCCGCCAGCCGGAATGTTATCAGTCTTATCCGGCCTTCGCCGGACAAAACGACCGTTACTATGATGACAACGATTGGGTAGCGATTGACTTTTGCGACTATTATGCCGTGACAAAGAACAAAGAGTACTTAAAGAAAGCCATCGCCCTGCACGACTACATCTACTCCGGGTGGTCGGACGAACTGGGAGGTGGAATCTACTGGTGCGAACAGAAAAAGGAATCAAAGAACACTTGCTCGAACGCACCTGCAACGGTTCTTTGTATGAAGCTCTACAAGTTGACCAAAGATAAAAAATACCTCGACCAGGCAATGGCAACTTACCAGTGGACACGCGATAATTTGCGCGATCCGTCGGATTTTGTCTATTGGGACAACAAGAACCTGCAAGGCAAGATCGGTTATGCCAAATATACGTACAACAGCGGACAGATGATTCAGGCAGGTGTACTGCTCTATCAGGCCACCGGTGACGAACAATACCTGAAAGATGCACAACAAACGGCCAAGGGATCTTACGAGCATTTCCTGAAACCGCAACCAACGGTAAAAGGAGAAATGAAGTTTTTCCCGTCTAGCCCATGGTTCAACGTCATCCTTTTCCGTGGTCTGAAAGCCCTTTACGAAGTTGACAAAAACGATACTTATGTAAAAGCTATGATCGACAATGCAGACTATGCCTGGCAGTACACCCGCGATGAAAACGGGCTGCTGAACAACGACTGGTCGGGCAACCGGAAAGACAAGTTCAAAAGCTTGCTGGAAAATTCCTGCATGATTGAACTGTACTCGGAAATCAGCGAACTCTAATATAGATTTACCACAGAGGACACGGAGTTGTAGCTTACTGTTAAACAAGTCAGCATATCTCAAAGAAGATTTCCTCTCATGCTCTCCGTGCACTTTGTGGTAAATTCACAACAGACCTGCACAAACCAATAATCTTACTAAAATGAAAGCAACTACCTCCTTGGCAACTTCTTGCCGCCGACTCCTGTTATGGGGAGTACTCACCCTTCAATGTCTTTTTAGCACCGCCCAAAAACGATTCACTGCCGATGTGGAACAACAAGCGGAAAAAATACTCTCACAAATGACCCTTGACGAGAAACTGTCTTATATAGGGGGTATCAATTGGATGTATACCCGTCCGCTGGAACGTTTCGGCATCCCCCAACTGAAGATGAGCGATGGCCCACAAGGGCTGGGAACACACGGGCCCTCTACTGCTTATCCGTGTGCACTGATGCTGGCTGCCACCTGGAACGAACAATTGGCTACGGAATACGGAAGCGCCCTGGGTAAAGATTGCCGCGCACGAGGAGTACATGTCGTTTTAGGTCCCGCAGTCAACATTTACCGTGCTCCGATGTGTGGACGTAATTTCGAATATATGGGAGAAGACCCGTATCTCACTTCACGCATGGCAACCGGATATATAAAAGGCGTACAAGGGCAAGGGGTCATGGCTACCATCAAACACTTTATCGCCAATAACTCGGATTATGATCGTGATCATATCAGTTCGGATATTGATGAACGAACTCTAAACGAAATTTATTTCCCTTCTTTTCGGGCAGCCGTACAAGAAGCCGAAGTAGGTGCAGTGATGTCAAGCTACAATCTGCTGAACGGAATTTATACTACCGAACACCCGTGGCTGCTGAAAGATGTACTAAGACAGCAATGGGGCTTCAAGGGAATCCTAATGTCCGACTGGGGATCGACTCATCATTGCATCCCTGCCGTAAAAGGGGGGCTAGATCTCGAGATGCCTACCGGAAGCAAGATGCAACCCGAAGAACTGAAGTACTACTTACGAACAGGTGATATCACAATCGAAATGATAGACGAAAAGGTACGCCACATCCTGCAAACTCTCCTTGCTTTCGGATTCCGGGAAACACAGCAGCCGGATACTCATATCCCACTGAACAATCCGCAATGCGCGCAAACCGCTCTGAGCGTAGCGAGTGAAGGCTTGGTATTGCTGAAGAATACCAACCAGATCCTTCCGATCCGCTCCGGCAAAGTGAAAACAATCGCAGTAGTAGGTAAAAACGCACAAGGATATGTTTGCGGAGGCGGCAGTGGTGAAGTACATCCGTTCCAATATGTATCCGTATTGGACGGTATACGCAAAGAAGCCGCCGAAAGAGGCATCCGGGTAGAATATCTGGATGTATACGACTATTTACCGGCTATTATTTTTACCGATACTGAAAGAAAGCAAAAAGGCTTCCGTGCTCAGTACTTCGATAACATGAATTTGGAAGGCACTCCGAAAGTGGAACAGACTGAGACGAAAATAAACTATTCCTGGTCGGGTGGTACGGGATTAAAAGAGATGCCCAAAGAGCAATTCTCCGTCCGATGGAATGGAACCATCTGTCCACAAGAAACAGATGAATACCTGTTCACCCTTGGCGGAGACGATGGATACAGACTATATATCGATGGAAAACTCATCGCAGACGAATGGCACGAAGGTGCTTTCCGCAATTCCACTTATCGTTGCATGCTGGAAGCCGGTAAAAAGTATGACCTGAAGATAGAATACTTCCAGAAAGGCGGAGGTGCTGCTGTCAATTTTATATGGAAACAGAAGAATGCCTCAAACAATTTATTCGTTGAAGCACTGAACCGAAACGACCTGGTAGTGGCTTGCATCGGATTCAACTCAGATACGGAAGGAGAAGGACGAGACCGTACCTTCGAACTCCCCGAAGACGAAGCACAATTACTGCAGAATACGCTGCAATCTAAACGTCCCGTAGTAGGTATCGTCAATGCAGGGGGCAATGTAGAGATGCAAAGCTGGGAACCTTCCCTGAAAGGACTACTATGGGCATGGTACGGAGGCCAGGAAGCCGGAACGGCAATCGCACGTACACTCTTCGGGGAGCTCAATCCTTCGGGGAAATTACCTGTCACTTTTGAGAAACAATGGGAAGACAATCCCACTTTTCACAGCTACTACGATCCGGACGGAGACAAGCATGTAGAGTACACCGAAGGTATATTTGTCGGATATCGTGGATACGATAAACTGAAACGAGAAGTACAATATCCATTTGGTTACGGATTGTCGTATACCCGTTTTAAACTTTCGGCACCGACTGTCGGTACTCCGAAAACGGACGGTTCGGTAACAGTCACCTGTAAACTCACCAACACCGGAAGAACGGCAGGCGCAGAAGTCGTACAACTTTATGTATCCAACAAAGATACGACAGTGGAACATCCGGAAAAAGAACTGAAAGGCTTCCGGAAAGTATATCTGGAACCGGGCGAAACAAAGAGTATAGAAATTACTGTTCCGGCAGAAGCATTCTCACATTATGATACGGGTAGCCGGAGATTTGTCATCGACCGGGGTAGCCACGACATCTTGTTAGGATTTTCTTCCCGGGATATCAAAGCAAAGATGTCGGTCGGGATTTCACGTTAAAATAGTCTAAACTTGAGCCGGACGTGTCTCCGTTCGTCCCAAAACGTGTTTAATTTGCAATATTGTTAAAACCCAAAGCCTATGAAACTCAAACATATCCCCTTACTCCTGTTGGTACTGACCTGCTGTCCGGCTTGTCAAAACAAGAAAGCTTCTGCCACTAAAGAGATTCCTTCCGAAGCTACTTATACCAATCCACTATTGGCAGTAGGAGCAGAACCATGGGCTGTCTTTCACGAAGGCAAATATTATTACACGCAAGGAGCCGAGAATAAAATTATCCTTTGGGAAACCAATGACATCACCGACCTGGAACATGCTGCCCGGAAAGAAGTATGGATTCCAAAAGAAATCTCCAACTCTTATCACCTCTGGGGACCGGAGATACACCGGATTGACGGGAAATGGTATGTTTATTTCGCAGCAGATGACGGCAACATGGACAATCACCACATCTATGTCATAGAAAACAGTTCTCCCAACCCGTTGGAAGGTGAATTTGTGATGAAAGGACGAATTAAAACTGACAAAGACGATAATTGGGCAATCCATGCCAGTACATTCGAGCATCAGGGTCAACGTTATCTCATTTGGTGTGGATGGCCTAAGCGCCGGATTGAAACAGAAACTCAATGTATCTATATTGCCAGGATGGAAAATCCGTGGACACTCTCGTCGGACAGGGTGATGATTGCGGAACCGGAATATGAATGGGAACGTCAATGGATCTCACCTGATGGCAGTAAAACAGCTTACCCAATCCACGTCAACGAGTCCCCACAATTCTTTGAATCGAAGAACAAGGACAAAGTGCTGATATACTACTGTGCCAGTGGAAGCTGGACTCCCTACTATTGCATCGGACTGCTGACTGCTGATGCCGGCAGTGACCTGACCAATGCGGCATCCTGGAAGAAACAGGATACTCCTGTCTTTGAGCAGCAACCCGAAGACAGTGTTTTCGGACCGGGTAGTCCCTCTTTTGTCCCTACACCGGATGAAAAGGAATGGTACATGCTTTATCATGCCCGAAAAATCCCCAACGATGCACCGGGAGCAACAGACTCCCGTAGTCCCCGTCTGCAAAAAATAAGCTGGGATGCAAACGGGATGCCTGTTTTGGGAAAACCTTGCAAAGAAGGAACGCAAATTAAATAGTACAATCCGATCGATCTATTGTATACACAGTTATACATCCCCTCTTTGTCAATACCCTCTTTACTCTCCTTTCAGTTGATGGAAAAAGAGTAAAGAGGGTACTGATTGTTTAAGCGATGACAGTCATCTATCCCCTGTGGTGCATCATATATCTTGGGATAATGCGGAGTCCGCACTTGTATCAATGATAATCTTTCGGCAATACTCCAAACTGAATCTTAAAGCATTTGGCAAAATAGGACGAAGAACTGAAGCCGATTTTCTCACACACTTCGGTTATGCGCACTCCGCTTTTCAGCAGCTCGGCAGCTTTATTCAAACGGATAGTCTTCAGGTAATCATTGGGCGGCATACCGGCCAAGGCCTTTATCTTACGATAGAAATTGGAACGGCTCATATTGAGTGACTCTGCCAGTGTATCGACGGAGAAGTTCTCGTCCGAAAGCTGTGCCTCGACCGCTGCCCGAACCTTAGCCATCAATTCACAATCTTTCTGAGACACAGAATATTCTACCGGGCTGATAGGGGAAGCCCCATTGCCACCTGATAATTCAGCCATCATTTTATGGAAGGCTTGACGCAGCTTCAGCAAATTCTCAATCTGCTTGCGTAACTGACGGATAGAGAACGGTTTTTCAATATATACGTCGGCACCACACTCGAAGCCTTCCACCTTGGCTTCCAGTGTCGTTTTTGCAGTTAACAGGATGACAGGTATATGGGAGTATTCAATGTCCGACTTAACTTTTGCTGTTAACTCCAAACCGTTCATCTCCGGCATCATCACATCACTGACAATCACATCCACTGTCTCGTTGGCAAGTACCTCAAGTGCCTGCCGGCCATTCTGAGCTTTCAAGACTTTAAACCAGGTACTCAGAGATTCCCGGGTCAGATTCAGCAAGTCGACATTATCTTCCACCAACAGAATGGTAAATTTACTGCCCGATAACTCGGTACCCTGTTCTTCGTCAGCCGCTTCCCGACCATCCGGTATCACTACTTCCGGTTCTTCGGATACAGCCTCTTCACCCCAAGGCAAAGTGAGAACAAAAGAGGATCCACCATATACACTATCTTCAAGGCTCAACGTACCATGGTGTGCTTCAGCCAGTGATTTGGAAAAAGCCAAACCGATACCTGTACCTACTGCTCCCGATTTTCCGTCTTTCACCTGGTAGAAGGCCTCAAATACTTTTCGCTTTTCAACATCCGGAATACCCGGACCGTCATCACTCACCGAAACCCGGAAGCCTTCATCGGAAGAGACTAATTTGATATCGATACGGCTTTGGGCATATTTTACTGCATTACCTATCAGGTTGACGATAATTTTGCAGACCTTTTCACGATCGACCGAAGCAAAGATCTCGCCTTCCGGCAGATCGAGCATCACTGAGATGCCTTTCAGTTCGGCGGGACTCGTAAACTGGCTGTGAACATCACTTACCAATTGGTTGATATCACACTTCTTCAGACTCAACTGCACCCCACCATTTTCCATTTTTTGAAAGTCGAGCAACTGGTTGGTAATCCCCAAAAGGTAATTGACATTCCGGTCGATTACCGATAAGTACTTGGCATCCCGCCCTTCTCGTTTATCTTCCAATAGTTTCTCAAGAGGAAGCCGGATCAGACTCAGTGGAGTACGGATTTCATGCACCAGATTAATAAAGAAACTGATCTTCGACTTGTAGACCTCTTTTTCTTTCGTAGTCTGGTACTCTTCCATACGACGTTTGTATTTCTTCTTCACATGCCGGTTCCAATGCCAGCCTGCATAATAGGCAAGACCGAGGAGGAGAAGCGTATAGACACAATATGCCCATGTAGTCAGCCACCATGGAGGCGTGACTACAATCAGCAAGGAAGTAGTCTGGTCATTCCATTTATGATCGTTGTTCGAACCCCGTACCTCAAACTCATACTTGCCCGGAGGCAAATTGGTATAAGAAGCCGTATTCTGTTCGGAGTTAATAACCCACTCTTTATCTACTCCTTTCAGGCGGTAAGAATAACGGTTTTTCAAAGGATCTTCGTAACTTAAGGCTACAAAGCTCACAGAGAAAGTATTATGTTCGTAAGGTAACGTTATGGTTTCCGCACGATAGAGGGGACCTTCCAGATGAAGAATATCCTGCACCAGCCGTTCATCCGTCGTATAAGGCAGGCGTATTTCGGTAATATATACGGAAGGGATGTACTGATTATCCATGAATTGATCGGGGACAAAAGAATTGAAGCCACTGATTCCGCCGAAATAGAGTTTACCACTTGCTGTTTTCAATGAAGATTGGGCTGTAAACTGATTGCCTTGCAGTCCGTCATTCACCGTAAATTGGCGGAAATGCTGCTTTGTGATCGGATTGATCGTTATCAACCCGGCATTACTGGATATCCAGAAGTCACCGGTCTTGTCTTGTTCAATGGAGTAGATGACCCGGTTGGGCAATATTGTATTATCCGGATCGAAATCAATAAATGTTTCGGTCTTCGGATCGAACGAACAAAGTCCGCCTCCATTGGTACCAACCCACATGGTACCTTTCAGATCTTCAAATAATGTAATTACGGAATTATTAGTGATGGTAGTCGAATCATTCCTTTCATGCTGGAAATGTTTCCAATGCCCGTTCCGGGTATTAAAACGAAACACACCGCTGTTGGATGTACCAATCCAAAGATTGTCGTACATGTCTTCCAGAATATCAACCACAGAGACCATTGACCCTACTGTGGTAATTGTCGAGAAATTGTCTTCCCGGGGATTGTAACGACACAGTCCCCAACTGGTTCCTACAAAAATATCCCCGCTTCGATCTTTATATACTGCCAGGACATCGTCACTGCAAATTGTGTTCGGAGTATCCTGCAGATGATTGTACGATTTCACATGGCCGGTCCGGAGGTCGAGTACCTTCAACCCTTCGGCATAAGTACCAATCCACAAACGCTCGCCATCCAACAACAAAGAACGTATGTCGTACTTCTTATCCACGCCTCCGCCTATCGGATAAGCGGTCAGTTGATGAGTGGAGACATCGAAGAAACACAACCCATCACGAGTACCCACCCAGATATCCCCGGCAGCATTTTCGCAAAAAGGACCTACTACTTTTCCGGCAGCCACACCTCCATCCCGATAAACAGGAGGATAATAATCGAATCTTTTAGTCGGTTTAGCCAGATAATTCACTCCTCCCAAATTGGTCAACACCCAGATTCCACCTTCTGCATCGCGCATCATTGCATTGATAGACTGGTCGCTCAAGCTTCTGGGATCTGACGGATTATCGATTCGTGAGAAGTTTTTATCATGTAAGTCAAAAAGGTAGAGCCCATTGTCGGTACCCACCAGAAGCTCTGTTTCCGAGTAATTCAGCAGACAACGGATCGCACCGAAATTCAGATGGGATGCATTATAGCAGTCCAGGTTGCCGGTACGCTCGTTCAGACAGTACAACAAGTTGCTCCCCGCACCGAACCAGATATCACTCCGGATATCGAGCAAACAGTTGATACGATAATTATCGGGATTATTGCCGGCAGACAAAAGAGGATAGGACTGCAGGAATTTACCGTTTTCATCGAAGCAAAGCAAACCTTCCTGTAAAGAAGAGGCATAGATATGTCCAGAGTTATTCTCACAAACGTCCCATACGAAAGAGGTCTGAAGACTATTCTGTGTTAATACATCGGTTTGAGGATTATAAACAAATAATCCTTGTCCCAAAGTGGCAATCCAGATCAAACCGCTTTCGGACTTTATTATTTTCTTTATCTCACTACTGATAAAAACTCCATAGCGGGTCTTCTTATCAAAATAAGTGAAACGATCGTATTCACGGTCGTAGATATAAAGTCCCCAGTTGGTTCCGACCCATATATTGCTGTCTCTTATACACATCTGACGCTGCCGACGACTTAATAGGTGTA
>OWIL01000921.1_pt1 | contig 16376 bp, 20 predicted proteins | sample 1732871 | NCBI WGS metagenome assembly OWIL01 (sample SAMN05065763, study PRJEB22554) | human gut metagenome | biome: ENVO:2100002; feature: ENVO:00000062; material: ENVO:00002003 | host: Homo sapiens | place: USA
TTAAGGTATCGATCACAAGGTGATAGATGCGTTTTCACCCGCTGGCTGAGCGCGTGGCCCTAAACGGCAGTAATTATGTTAACCTGTCGGCCATCTCAGATGGCCGGTTAAATCTATGCAGGAAAATATATCAGTAACCGATTCATACAGCACCGGGAATGCCGCACAGGCAATGCTGGAGAAACTGCTGCAAATTTATGATGTTAAAACGCTGGTGGCGCAGCTTAATGGTGTGGGTGAGAATCACTGGAGCGCGGCAATTTTAAAACGTGCGCTGGCGAATGACTCTGCATGGCACCGTTTAAGTGAGAAAGAGTTTGCCCATCTGCAAACGTTGTTACCCAAACCACCGGAACATCATCCGCATTATGCGTTTCGCTTTATCGATCTATTTGCCGGAATTGGCGGCATCCGTCGTGGTTTTGAATCGATTGGTGGACAGTGCGTGTTTACCAGCGAATGGAACAAACATGCGGTACGCACTTATAAAGCCAACCATTATTGCGACCCGGCGACGCATCATTTTAATGAAGATATCCGCGACATCACCCTCAGTCATCAAGAAGGCGTGAGTGATGAGGCGGCGGCGGAACATATTCGTCAACACATTCCTGAACACGATGTTTTACTGGCCGGTTTCCCTTGTCAGCCATTTTCGCTGGCTGGCGTATCGAAAAAGAACTCGCTCGGGCGGGCGCACGGTTTTGCCTGCGATACCCAGGGCACGCTGTTCTTTGATGTGGTGCGCATTATCGACGCGCGTCGTCCGGCGATGTTTGTGCTCGAAAACGTCAAAAACCTGAAAAGTCACGATAAGGGAAAAACGTTCCGCATCATCATGCAGACGCTGGACGAACTGGGCTATGACGTTGCCGACGCAGAAGATAACGGGCCGGACGATCCGAAAATCATCGACGGTAAACATTTCCTGCCGCAGCACCGTGAACGCATCGTGCTGGTGGGTTTTCGTCGCGATCTGAATCTGAAAGCCGATTTTACTCTGCGTGATATCAGCGAATGTTTCCCTGCACAGCGAGTGACGCTGGCGCAGCTGCTGGACCCGATGGTTGAGGCAAAATATATCCTGACGCCGGTGCTGTGGAAGTACCTCTATCGATATGCGAAAAAACATCAGGCGCGCGGTAACGGCTTCGGTTATGGAATGGTTTATCCGAACAATCCGCAAAGTGTCACCCGTACGCTGTCTGCTCGTTATTACAAAGATGGCGCGGAAATTTTAATCGACCGCGGCTGGGATATGGCCACGGGTGAGAAAGACTTTGACGATCCGCTGAATCAGCAACATCGTCCACGTCGGTTAACACCTCGTGAATGCGCGCGCTTAATGGGTTTTGAAGCGCCGGGAGAAGCGAAATTCCGCATTCCGGTTTCGGACACTCAGGCCTATCGCCAGTTCGGTAACTCGGTGGTCGTGCCGGTCTTTGCCGCGGTGGCAAAACTGCTTGAGCCAAAAATCAAACAGGCGGTGGCGTTGCGTCAGCAAGAGGCACAACATGGTCGACGTTCACGATAAGGCCACCCGCAGCAAAAATACGCGCGCGATTGCCACGCGTGATACGGCGATTGAGAAGCGCCTCGCCAGTTTGTTAACCGGGCAGGGCCTTGCGTTTCGCGTTCAGGACGCCAGTCTGCCCGGACGCCCGGATTTTGTCGTTGATGAATATCGCTGCGTGATATTTACCCACGGCTGCTTCTGGCATCATCATCACTGCTATCTGTTTAAAGTGCCTGCGACCCGAACCGAGTTCTGGCTGGAGAAGATAGGTAAAAATGTTGAGCGCGATCGCCGCGATATCAATCGCTTGCAGGCACTCGGCTGGCGCGTACTGATTGTCTGGGAGTGTGCGTTACGTGGGCGCGAGAAGCTGACGGATGAAGCGCTTACCGAGCGTCTGGAAGAGTGGATCTGCGGCGAAGGTGCCAGCGCGCAGATCGACACGCAGGGGATTCATTTACTCGCTTGATGCATCCTGAATAACTGGCGCGACAACGGGTTTGGCCGGGAAGAGATATTTTCCCAACGTGACCAGTACCACCGCGAAAACAATTACGCCGAGCGCCAGCCATTCAATCTTCGACAGCGTTTCGCCGCCCAGTCCCGTACCCAGCAAGACCGCGACCACTGGGTTAACGTAGGCGTAGCTGGTGGCGAGAGCCGGACTGACGTTGCGGATTAAATACATATAAGCGTTAATGGCGATAATCGAACCAAACAGCGCCAGATAGCCGACCGCAAGGAAGCCTGAAAGGGAAGGGAGCGCCGTCAGTTTTTCACCCGCAATCATCGACGCGATCATTAACACCACGCCAGCCGCCAGCATCTCAATCGCACCCGCCATCATCCCTACAGGTAAGGTAATGCGCGAGCCATAAACCGAGCCAAACGCCCAGCTAATCGAGCCGATTAAAATCAGAATCGCGCCCCACGGATTGCCGCTTAAATTTCCACCGCTATTGAGCATGATGATTCCGGCAAGCCCAATGGCGATACCCACCCATTCCAGTTTGCGCGTTTTAATGCCAAACAGGCGGCTGAAGCACAGGGTAAAGAGGGGCACGGTTGCAACCACAACGGCGGCGATGCCGGAAGGAACATTTTGATGTTCGGCAACCGTCACCATGCCATTACCGACAGCCAGCAATAACAGGCCAATCAGCGCGGCATTGAGCAGCGGACGTAGCGGGGGAAGTTTGTGTCCGCGCAGTAGCAAAAATGCCAGCAATAAAATACCGGCTGCCAGGAATCGAACGCCCGCCATCATTAACGGAGGTCAGCTTTCCACGCCAATCCGAATGACAAAATAGGTTGAGCCCCAAATGATATACAACGCAAACAGCGCGCCAAAAAGCGGTAACAACTGGCGGAAACGCATAATCCCTCACGGTGGAAATAAAAAGGTGGTTCATAGTAAACGTGAAAATCATTCTGCTGGCGAGAGATATAATTGCACTTGATTGTTAAAAAAATGTTGACCTGTGAAGCAAGTATCAGAGCTGCCGTTTTTGCTTCATACTTACACCCTTCAACAATAAAAATGAGAGGGAATGCTTTTGGCCGGGAGTAGTTTACTGACGTTGCTCGATGATATCGCCACACTGCTGGACGATATCTCCGTGATGGGCAAACTGGCGGCGAAGAAAACCGCCGGTGTATTAGGGGATGATCTATCGCTCAATGCGCAACAAGTTTCAGGCGTGCGGGCCAACCGGGAACTTCCCGTGGTCTGGGGCGTGGCGAAAGGATCGCTGATCAATAAAGTGATTCTGGTGCCGCTGGCGCTGATCATCAGTGCGTTTATCCCGTGGGCGATTACGCCACTGTTGATGATTGGTGGCGCGTTTCTCTGCTTTGAAGGGGTAGAGAAAGTGCTGCATATGCTGGAGGCGCGTAAACATAAAGAAGATCCGGCGCAGAGTCAGCAGCGTCTGGAGAAGCTGGCGGCGCAGGATCCGCTGAAGTTTGAAAAGGACAAAATTAAAGGGGCGATTCGTACCGATTTTATTTTGTCTGCGGAAATCGTCGCCATCACGCTGGGGATTGTGGCAGAGGCGCCGTTGCTTAATCAGGTGCTGGTGCTTTCAGGCATCGCGCTGGTAGTGACCGTGGGCGTCTACGGTCTGGTAGGGGTTATCGTTAAGATTGATGACCTGGGGTATTGGCTGGCGGAAAAATCCAGCGCGCTGATGCAGGCATTAGGTAAAGGGTTATTGATTATCGCGCCCTGGCTGATGAAAGCATTATCGATTGTCGGCACGCTGGCGATGTTCCTCGTCGGCGGCGGGATTGTGGTACATGGTATTGCGCCGCTGCATCACGCTATTGAACATATCGCCGGGCAGCAAAGTGCAGTGGTGGCGATGATATTACCGACTGTTTTAAATCTGATTCTTGGATTTATCATCGGCGGCATCGTGGTGCTGGGAGTGAAAGCAGTAGCGAAAATGCGCGGTCAGGCACATTAATACTCGCACTGGCTATTATGCAAAATTCGCCATCTTCAACTAAGGTGAACAAGTTTCACTCGAAAAAAGGAGGCGAGTATGAGCTTTATGGTTAGTGAGGAAGTTACGGTTAAAGAGGGCGGCCCGCGGATGATTGTCACTGGATACTCCAGCGGTATGGTTGAGTGTCGTTGGTATGACGGTTACGGGGTCAAGCGGGAAGCTTTTCATGAAACCGATCTTGTTCCGGGGGAGGGGAGTCGTTCTGCGGAAGAAGTTTGAAAGGGTATCATTAACACCAGGCCGGATCACATCCGGCCTGGTGTCCCAATGCCTGCAATGAATGATAGTCGCGTCTTATCATGCCACCATTATAAAATTATCGCTGTTTTGCGGTACGCTATCGCCGGGTTATGCCAGAATCATAAAAAAGCAGGTTGGGAGTCGTCAGGGTGCAGCACGAGACAAAAATGGAAAACCAGAGCTGGTTGAAAAAACTCGCACGCCGCCTGGGGCCTGGTCATATCGTTAATCTCTGCTTTATCGTGGTATTGCTTTTTTCCACCTTGCTCACCTGGCGTGAAGTGGTGGTGCTGGAAGATGCCTATATATCCAGCCAGCGTAATCATCTGGAAAACGTAGCCAACGCGCTCGATAAGCATTTGCAGTATAACGTCGACAAACTGATCTTTTTGCGTAATGGCATGCGCGAAGCTCTCGTGGCGCCACTGGATTTCACCTCTCTGCGTAATGCCGTAACCGAGTTCGAACAGCATCGCGACGAGCACGCCTGGCAAATCGAACTCAACCGACGGCGCACCCTGCCAGTCAATGGCGTATCGGATGCATTAGTCAGCGAGGGGAATCTCCTGTCTCGCGAAAATGAAAGCCTCGACAATGAAATTACCGCTGCACTGGAAGTTGGTTACTTGCTGCGACTGGCGCACAACTCCTCGTCGATGGTTGAACAGGCTGTGTATGTCTCGCGTGCTGGATTTTACGTTTCGACGCTGCCGACCTTGTTTACGCGCAATGTACCAACGCGTTATTACGGCTATGTCACCCAACCCTGGTTTATCGGCCATTCACAACGAGAAAATCGTCACCGCGCGGTACGCTGGTTCACTTCGCAACCGGAACACGCCAGCAATACTGAACCGCAGGTTACCGTCAGTGTTCCGGTAGACAGTAATAACTACTGGTATGGCGTGCTGGGGATGAGTATTCCCGTGCGTACTATGCAGCAATTTTTAAGAAACGCCATCGATAAAAACCTCGATGGTGAGTATCAGCTCTATGACAGTAAGCTGAGATTTTTGACCTCTTCAAATCCTGACCATCCAACAGGGAATATTTTTGATCCTCGTGAACTGGCCTTGCTGGCGCAGGCAATGGAACATGACACGCGGGGCGGCATTCGTATGGACAGTCGCTATGTTAGCTGGGAACGTCTGGACCATTTCGACGGTGTGCTGGTGCGCGTCCATACGCTAAGCGAAGGCGTGCGCGGCGATTTCGGCAGTATCAGCATTGCATTAACCCTGCTGTGGGCGCTCTTTACCAGCATGTTACTCCTCTCCTGGTATGTGATTCGCCGGATGGTCAGCAACATGTATGTTCTGCAAAGCTCGTTGCAGTGGCAGGCGTGGCACGACACCTTAACGCGTTTATATAACCGTGGCGCATTGTTCGAAAAAGCCTGTCCGCTCGCTAAATTGTGTCACACGCACCAACATCCTTTTTCTGTCATTCAGGTCGATCTTGACCATTTTAAAGCGATTAATGACCGCTTTGGTCATCAGGCGGGCGACCGTGTTCTTTCTCATGCTGCCGGATTAATTAGCAGTTCCTTGCGTGCGCAGGACATTGCCGGGCGGGTCGGTGGTGAGGAGTTTTGTGTGATTCTGCCAGGCGCGAATCTGACGCAGGCTGCGGAGGTCGCAGAACGTATTCGCCTGAAGTTAAATGAAAAAGAGATGCTGATCGCCAAGAGTACAACGATACGCATTAGTGCCTCGCTGGGGGTAAGCAGCAGCGAGGAAACCGGTGATTATGATTTTGAACAACTCCAGTCATTGGCCGACCGTCGGCTTTACCTCGCAAAACAGGCCGGGCGCAATCGGGTATTCGCGAGCGATAACGCTTAACGGGCGGAGAAAAAATGGTCCAGCCCTTCACGCCAGCCTTCCGGTCCTTCACGCTGCGTTCGCCAGACGCGGGCCGGATCCTCATCATGCAGATGGACCCCTTCACGGTTTAGCCCTTTCACAATCACCGCGTAATCCATTACCTCCAGTAAAGGCGCATCGTTTGGCCCATCGCCCAGGCCAAGTGTGGTTGGGCGTCTGCCTGACAATTGTTGATAGGTCGCGATAATCCAGTTGGCAGCCTGATCTTTTCCGGCAGAGGCATCCAGTACGTGCCAGAAGCGCGCACCCTGCATAAACTGCAAGCCCAGTTCGTTCAGACGAGCGATAAATTGTGCCATATGCTCGTCACTGTCGCGCCAGATTAGCGTTACCGACGCCTCATGCAGCTGCGTCAGCGCCGCCTGGCTACGGCTTAATCCCGTCCATTCGGCAATGGTTGCATCGTCGACATCATCAAAAGTCGTGAATTTAAAATGTTCTTTCTCGCGTAGCTTATTTAAAACCTGGCAGATTTCGCCATGGCTAATACCTGAGATGATGCGTGGAAAACCGTCTATATCCTGCCATTGTTCAGCAAGCTGGATCACTGCGCCATTCTCTGCAATCAGCGGTAAGCCTTGTAGCCCCAACATTTTTTGCAAGTACAGCATTTCCGCTGAAGTTTTACTGCTACAGAGAATGACGGGAATATTGGCTTCGTGTAAACGGCTGAGCCAGGGGGCTGCCGGTTGCCAGTCATAACTATGACTGTCCAGCAGGGTGCCATCAAGATCGCTAAAAACCAGTAGTGGTTGTTGAATTGAAAACATGGTCGCGCAGTACTCCCCTTACCAGGATGATTCTCAAAACAGCACAAATAATCAAAGATGATTTTTTCGGGAGCGATCCCGTTGACACCAGAGCCACCAAGGGGTGACGCGCGTCACATTTCTATTCATAAGTAGCGTTAATCATTCATAGCGCGAATATTTTCTTGTCAGCGAAAAAAATTGCAGATAAGGTGATGAACACATCAGATTTCCTGGTGTAACGAATTTTTTAAGTGCTTCTTGCTTAAGCAAGTTTCATCCCGACCCCCTCAGGGTCGGGATTTTTTTATTGTGCATTCAACGATTCACTTCAGAGACGCTGAAGTCATGAATATCCAGTTCGAAGGCATCCGCCAATTCACGCCATGTATGATATTCACGTCCATCGACGCTAACGTGTTCAGAATCGTTCTGGCTGCGATGAACTTCGCTTTCGCTAATTTCATTGATCGCCGCCAGCAGGGCATCGACATCGACGCTGACCTCACGTTTTGCGGTATCGCTGTACTCTTTTGCGGTTTTCATCATCTTTCCTCGCAACCGTTACTCTGTTGTTGCCGCCAGTCGTTAAGTCCGCCTGGCATCTCTTAAGTATAGACCGTCGAGAAAATCAGCACTCGCGCGCGCCTGGCGCTGCCAGAAAAACGAAATTGTTCTACACTGGCACAAAGCCACAGGAGGAAAACGATGAAGGTGAATGATCGGGTAACAGTCAAAACGGATGGCGGTCCGCGTCGTCCTGGCGTGGTACTGGCAGTTGAGGAGTTTAGTGAAGGCACAATGTACCTGGTTTCGCTGGAAGACTACCCGCTCGGCATCTGGTTCTTTAATGAAGCAGGGCATCAGGACGGTATCTTTGTTGAGAAAGCAGAGTAATCTTATTCAGCCTGACTGGTGGGAAACCACCAGTCAGAATGTGTTAGCGCATGTTGACAAAAATACCATTAGTCACATTATCCGTCAGTCGGACGACATGGTAGATAACCTGTTTATTATGCGTTTTGATCTTACGTTTAATATTACCTTTATGCGATGAAACGGTCTTGGCTTTGATATTCATTTGGTCGGAGATTTGAATGGTTCCCTGACCTGCCATCCACATTCGCAACATACTCGATTCGGTTCGGCTCAATGATAACGTCGGCATATTTAAAAACGAGGTTATCGTTGTCTCTTTTTTCAGAATATCGCCAAGGATATCGTCGAGAGATTCCGGTTTAATCGATTTAGAACTGATCAATAAATTTTTTCTGACCAATAGATATTCATCAAAATGAACATTGGCAATTGCCATAAAAACGATAAATAACGTATTGGGATGTTGATTAATGATGTGCTTGATGCGCTGACTGTTAGAAGCATCGTGGATGAAACAGTCCTCATTAATAAACACCACTGAAGGGCGCTGTGAATCACAAGCTATGGCAAGGTCATCAACGGTTTCAATGTCGTTGATTTCTCTTTTTTTAACCCCTCTACTCAACAGATACCCGGTTAAACCTAGTCGGGTGTAACTACATAAATCCATAATAATCGTTGACATGGCATACCCTCACTCAATGCGTAACGATAATTCCCCTTACCTGAATATTTCATCATGACTAAACGGAACAACATGGGTCACCTAATGCGCCACTCTCGCAATTTTTCAGGCGGACTTACTATCCCGTAAAGTGTTGTATAATTTGCCTGGAATTGTCTTAAAGTAAAGTAAATGTTGCGATATGTGAGTGAGCTTAAAACAAATATTTCGCTACAGGAGTATCCTGGAAGATGTTCGCAGATATTATTTTTCGGATAATCCTTAGGGTAGCATGATAAACGTTACGGAATTATATTAATGGTAATTCACTAATAATATCAGCCAGCAAATTAAAAATTTCACTGAATAAATGTTCGCAAAAAGGCGCAATTAACGGCATTAATGCCGCCATTAAAGAGATGCCGACAGTCAGAGTTAATGGAAATCCAATAACAAAAATGGATAATTGTGGGGCCATACGATTCAGTAAACCTAATGCCAGATTCAGGGTCAGCAACAGAGTAATGAGCGGTAACGCCAGCATCAGCCCGTTAAGGAAAATCAAACTCCCTGCTTTGGTGAGTGCCAGAAACGCATTGCTGTTCAACGGTTCGCTACCAATCGGCAGGGTGTGAAAGGTATCGACCAGCAGTGAAATCAACCATAAATGACCGTTAAATGTCAGGAACAGCAGTAATGCCAGCATATCCATGATGCGCGCTAAAACGGGCATATTGAGATGGCTGCCAGGATCGACAAATGTCGCAAATGACAGCCCCATTTGCAGACCGATAATTTCGCCAGCGGTTCGCACAGCGGCAAAGGCAAATTGCATGGTAAAACCAAGCGCAATGCCGATCAGGATCTGCTGCACGGCCAGCCACAGAGCAAAGAACGAAAAAACAGGAACATCGTTGGCAGGTAATGATGGGGCAATGGCGAATGTGATCATCATTGCCAGACCCAGTTTTACCCGTTTCGGCACGCTGCGTTCGCTCAGAATTGGCGCGGTAGAAATGAGCGCCAGCACGCGCAGTAACGGCCAGAAGTACAGGCTTAACCAGGAAAGCCATTGATCGCTTGTCACCTGCATCATTGTACGGGCTACCCGATGATATACGGCAGGTTAGTGAACAAGGTGCGGACGTAATCCAGCAACAGATTGAGCATCCACGGTCCGGCAATAATAATGGCGATAAATACGGCGATGATTTTCGGAATAAACGACAGCGTCATTTCGTTAATCTGCGTGGCTGCCTGCAAAATACTGATGATAAGGCCCGTGACCAGCGCCACCAGCAACAGCGGGGCTGCCAGTGCCAGCGCGACTTTCATCGCTTCAGTTCCCATCATCATGACCGATTCAGGTGTCATTTTGCCTCTCTAGCTGTAAAAGCTCTGCGCCAGCGAACCGACCAGCAATTGCCAGCCATCCACCAGTACAAACAGCATCAGTTTAAAGGGCAGAGCAATGGTGGCGGGGGGAACCATCATCATCCCCAATGCCATCAACACGCTGGCAATCACCAGGTCGATAATCAAAAAAGGGATGAAAATCGTGAAGCCTATCTGAAATGCGGTTTTCAACTCGCTGGTCACGTAGGCCGGGAGCAAAATGCGCATCGGCACAGCTTCAGGCCCCTGCAACGGGCCGGTATTCGCCAGTCTGGCAAACAACCCTAAATCTGCCTCGCGGGTCTGACGCAGCATAAACTCACGCAGCGGCTGCGCCCCTTTTTCCAGCGCCTCCTGCATTGAGATTTTCTCTTCGCTGAATGGCTGGTACGCATCGACATAAATTTTGTCGATCACTGGCGACATAATAAAAAAGGTCAAAAACAGTGCCAGCCCCAGCAATACCTGGTTAGGTGGCGCGGAGGGCGTTCCCAGCGCGTTACGCAATAAACCAAAAACAATAATGATGCGGGTGAAACTGGTCATCATCAGTAAAATCGCTGGAATGAACGTCAACGAGGTGATGAACACCAGCGTCTGCACCGGGAGCGACCAGCTTTGTCCACCGCCAGGTAGCGGCTGGCTGGTGATACCCGGCAGTTGCGCGAAGGCGAGGGGCGTAATCAGCCAGAGAAGGACCGGTGCGACAGAAAACAAACGACGCATCAGGATCTCCCGCCACGCTTAAGCAAATTTTTCATGACCGACTGAAAATCGGTCTGCGGTATCTCTTCCGTTGGTGCTGAAGGGGGAAGTTTATGCAGCAGATTGATTTGCCCTGCGGTAACGCCGAGCACCAGCCGTGCATCTTCCACATCGACCACCACGACCCGTTCACGCGCGCCCAGCGAAGCACTGGCGCTAATTTTCAGACCGTTAACGCCAGTGCGTTTAGGGGCAAATCCCAGCCGTTTTACCAGCCAGGCAGCAGCGAGGATCAGGGCAATAATGGCGATGAGTGCGCCGCTCACCTGCAGCAGTGGCTCAGCAGAAACCGGCGCGGAAGATTGCACAGTAGCATGGTTATTCATCACTAACGGCTCAGGCGGCGCATCCGCTCGGACGGGGTAATGATATCGGTGATCCGCACGCCATATTTATCGGCAACAACCACCACTTCGCCCTGGGCGATTAAATAACCGTTGATCAGAATATCCAGCGGTTCGCCCGCCAGACCGTCCAGCGCCACGACGGACCCTTGCGTCAGACGCAACAGCTCTTTGATGGTCATCCGCGTACGGCCCAGCTCGACGGTCAGCTTGACCGGAATATCCATAATCAGGTCGATATCCTGCAACGTTCCGCTGACATCACCACCGCCAAATTGCTGGAACACCGCATCGGTAGCGCTTTTTCCGCTGGTTGATTTTTGCTCGCTCAACGCTTCAGCCCACAGATCGTCCATTGCGCCGTTGTTGTCATCGGCCGGATTATTCATGTCACTCATTTGGGCTGTTCCTCGTTCAGAGAATTTAAAATCGGGTTAATCAAATGTTCTATCCGTAACGCATACTGACCGTTGAGAGTACCGTACTGACTGGTCAGAACCGGGACGCCGTCAACATGGGCGATGATGCGATCGGGTTTTTCTATCGGCAGGACGTCGCCGGGTTTCAGTTTTAAAATCTGCGACAGGCGTAGCGAGATATCGGCAAAGTTGGCCACCAGTTCCAGCTGTGAATGCTGCACCTGGCGCACCAGGTTATCGCGCCAGTTCTGATCTTCATTACGCGAGTTTTCCAGCGGCGGGTTAACCAACAATTCCCGTAGCGGCTCGATCATGCTGAATGGCAGGCAGATATTAAATTCGCCGGTCAGGTTGCCAATCTCCACATGGAACGGCGTGTTAACCACAATGTCGTTCGGCGAGGTGGTGATATTGGTAAATTTCACCTGCATTTCCGAACGCACGTACTCAACTTCCAGCGGATTAATCGCCTTCCATGCGTCGCTATAGCCTTCAAGCGCCAGTTTCAACATGCGGTTGATGACGCGCTGTTCGGTATGGGTAAACTCGCGACCTTCCACTTTGGTCGGGAAGCGTCCATCGCCGCCAAACAGGTTATCCACGGCGATAAACACCAGGCTCGGCGAGAACACCACCAGCCCTGTGCCGCGCAGCGGTTTCAGGTGGATAAGGTTCAGATTGGTCGGCACCGGCAGGTTGCGGGCAAATTCATGGTACGGCTGAATGCGGATGGCCCCGACGGTAATGTCCGGGCTACGGCGCAGCAGGTTGAACAGCCCCATACGAAAATGGCGGGCAAAGCGCTCATTAATGATTTCCAGCGCCTGCAAACGTTCGCGCACAACCCGTCGTTGGGTATTCGGATCGTACGGACGAATGTCACTTTCGCCGCTAACACTGGCTGTCGGTTCGTCTTTGACTTCGCTGTCGCCATTCAACAGCGCATCAATTTCAGCTTGAGAAAGAATACTATCGCCCATGTCGTTATCGCAGAATAAAAGCGGTATACAGCACGTCGGTGACATCCTGTTTCGGTTGCCCGGCAACAAGCGGGGTGGAAAGTGTGGTTTTAATCTCGGCAATCAGGTTTTTCTTGCCTTCTTCTGTCGCCAGTACGGCAGCATCCTGACGCGAAAACAGTAACAGCAAGCGACTACGGACTTCCGGCAAATACTCACTCAGCCGCGAGCGGGTTGCTTCATCTTTCAGTCGCAGGGTTATGCCGATATAAAGCACGCGATCCGCATCGCCCAAATTGACCGTAAAGGTATCCAGAGCATAGAAGACCGGGGAGGGCACGACGCGTTGCTGCGCTTTGTCGTCAGCGGCAACCTGATGCGAATGCCAGTAGCTGTAACCTGCGCTGGCACAGGCCGCGAGGGTAATGAATACCAGAATCGGGATCCAAAGCGATCGCTTGCTTTTCTTGCTTATCGCGTAATCAGTCATGTGTTGCGGTCTTCCTGTGTCGCTACTGCTTATCGGCTAATTATCCTGCGTCTTGAGCGCAACAAAGCGGGGAAAAGACGCGGATTACGGTGCTACCTCTGACGTTAGGCGAAAATATCAACGCCGCTGTTACCTGTTACACGCCCTTGTAAAGAGACGGGAACCGGAAGCGTATCGTCGTCTTCCCCCGCCAGAGGTTCATGGTTTGCTGTGCGTTGGCTTTGCTGTTGCTGGGAAGCGGCCTGCTGCTGACCACTAAAGCTTTCGCCACTGATGTTGCTTTGCCCTAACTGAATGCCACTTTCGGCCAGCTGCGTACGCAGTACCGGCAGCGCTGCTTCCAGGGCGGCGCGTACGTGCTGATGCGGTGAAATCATCTGGATCTGCGCCTGGTTATCATCCACTTTGAGGGAAATTTGCACTTCACCTAAATCCTGTGGGTGCAGACGCAACTCTGCACTTTGTTGCCCCTGGCGGGTGAACAGCGAAATATGCTGGCTTAATGATTGTTGCCATTCGTGAGAACCCAGCGGTGCACTCAAAACAGGCGCGGCGACGGTGGGCAGTGGCTGTGTCTGGTGTGGAGTGATTAGCGGGCTGGCGTCAGCGGTCACCGGCGAAGGCGTGCTGATGACTTCCGCTTTACTCTGGGCTTCTGCTACCAGCGGTGTTAATGGCTGAGCTGGTGTGCCGGGGGCGTCATCAGGCTGTGCTGTAGTGAGTTGCGCAGAAGTCAGTTTTGTGAAGAGCGTTGGTTTCTCTGCCGGTAACACGGTTGACGGTGCATCAGTCACTTTGGGCGTATTGTCAAAACCCGGCAACATCGCAAAAAGGGCGCTCAGACTTGCGGTGACGTCTTCATTAAGGTCATCCGCTTTTTCGTCTTTTGTCGTATTTTTGTCAGCCACCGCAGCCAACGTCATCGTCTGAGCGGTGGTTAACGGTGTTAATGTGGATTGTTCGTCGTTGATGACAGGCGGTGTTTCATCCACAGGGATCAGTAAATCTGCTTGTTGCGCGTCTGAAAGAATATCGCTGACCAGCGGCTCGCCTTTTGCCGTGGGCTTATCTGTTGCCACCAGCAACTGGGGGGCCGCTTTGTCGGTTGTTGTCTCGCCTGCTAATGCTTCGCTCAACAACGCGAGAAAATCTTGTGCAGCATCGCTGGCTTTGCCGCCAGGCAATGTGGTGGTGTCAACGTCGGCGGTAATCAAGGGCGCTAAGCGAATCATTCAGGTTTCCTCATGGCGGCGCGCTGGGCGAACTCATCCATCTTTTTCTGATCGAGGCGGTTTTCTGCAAGCAGTGCCGCCGTGGATTGCCGTTCCTGCAGTGTCTGCCAGGCCTGCAAACGTTGTTTCTTTTCTCGCCAGCTGTTCAGGGCAATGTCAACTTTCTGCGTCCACTGATTAAGTTGCTGGCGATGCTGAGTAATGGCTTTTTCCAGCGTCTGGATAAACTGCTGATAGTTGATCCAGCGGTTGCTGGTCATCCCGGCACTCATATCGCTATTGAGGTTATTGCGATATTCATTCTGATAATCGATCAGCATTTTGAGCTGTTCTTCCGCCTGCTGACATCCGCGACGCATTTCACCCAGCAGGCGAGCGGCATCCTCTACCTCTTTTTCTGCCAGATCTTTCAGGGTCGCCAGCGCACCATGTTCCGCCATCTGCCGTTATCTCCTGGGTTATGACACTGTCGGGAAAATACGCTCCAGCCCCTGGAGAGACGCTTCCCAGTCCGCGCGTTCAAAAATGCCTTGTTGCAAATAGCCCTCCAGCTGCGGCCACAGGGCGATGGCTTTGTCGAGCATCGGATCGCTGCCTTTGGCATACGCGCCGACGCTAACCAGATCGCGGTTACGCTGAAAACTCGACAACAGCTGTTTGAAGGTGCGCACTCGCGCGTAATGTTGCTCACTGATCAACGCCGTCATTGCGCGACTGATCGACGCTTCAATATCGATAGCCGGATAGTGCCCGGCTTCCGCCAGTCGGCGAGACAGCACAATGTGACCGTCGAGGATTGCCCGCGCGGAGTCAGCAATGGGGTCCTGCTGGTCATCGCCTTCGGTGAGCACGGTATAAAACGCGGTAATCGAGCCGCCGCCGCTAATGCCATTTCCGGCACGCTCGACCAGTGCCGGTAATTTGGCAAACACCGACGGTGGATAACCTTTAGTGGCAGGTGGTTCGCCAATCGCCAGCGCAATTTCACGCTGGGCCATCGCGTAGCGGGTGAGGGAGTCCATAATCAGCAACACATGCTGACCACGATCGCGAAAATCTTCGGCAATGCGCGTGGCATAGGCGGCACCCTGCATTCGCAGGAGCGGAGAAACATCCGCCGGAGCGGCAATCACCACGGAGCGTGCACGTCCTTCGGCACCGAGGATATTCTCAATAAAATCTTTTACTTCGCGCCCTCGTTCACCAATCAAACCCACGACAATGACATCGGCGCGGGTGTAACGGGCCATCATCCCCAGCAGCACACTTTTCCCAACGCCGGACCCGGCAAACAGCCCCATACGCTGCCCGCGTCCGACGGTAAGCAGGGCATTGATTGGGCGCACGCCGGTGTCCAGCACATGTTCAATCGGTGTACGTTGCAACGGGTTAAATGGCGGGGTAATCAGCGCACCGGTTTCCGTCGTATCGGGGAAGGGCAGGCCATCGAGCGGTTTACCGCTACCGTCCAGAACACGACCTAATAACGCCGGACCGAGCGGCAACTGCTTGCCGCTTTGCAGCCCTTCTGCCGAAATGTTTTTGGCATATACACGCGCGCCGGGCAGGACACCTTCCACTTCCTCCAGCGGCATTAAAAACAGCCGTTGACCGTTAAAGCCAACGACTTCGCTTTCTACTTCGTGCGTTTCGCTGCCGTTCTGGCGCTCAATGACACAGGTTGCGCCGAGCGGCAATTGTAATCCGGTGGCTTCCAGCACCAGCCCGGTAGCGCGGGTTAATCGCCCGTAGCGACGTACCGCAGGCAACTGCGCCATTTTGGCTTCAAAGTTATCCAGCGTGGTTAGCCAGCGAGTCAGGCGCGTGGTCATTACACCACTCCTGGTGCTGCCAGACGGCAGAGTTCTTGCCAGCGGGTGGCGACACTGGCGTCGAGATCGCCTTCATCGGCGGAGACTTTACAGCCGCCAGGATGGAGGGTGGGATCGCCCCGCAAGCGCCAGCCATGCAAACTTAAAGTTGCGCCGAGCATATCATCCACACGTTGCAGATCATCCGGGTGTACGCGCAGCTGTGGTTTCCCGCTGAATAACGGTTCTTGCTGCAACAACTGTTGGATCTGTTTGATCAGTGCCGAGTTATCCACCGTTGGCGTCTGACCTATGACCTGACGTGCTGCCTCCAGCGCCATCTGCATCAGGCGCGAAGCTATCACACTATCAAGCGCATCAAGGGTAGTTTGAAATTCGCTGACCAGTTGCTGCATCCGGGCATGAATTGGCGCTTGTTGAGCCTTCGCCTCTGCCAGACCTTGCTCCCTGTCTCTTATACACATCTGACGCTGCCGACGACTTAATAGGTGTAGAT
>OWIL01000934.1_pt1 | contig 16118 bp, 22 predicted proteins | sample 1732871 | NCBI WGS metagenome assembly OWIL01 (sample SAMN05065763, study PRJEB22554) | human gut metagenome | biome: ENVO:2100002; feature: ENVO:00000062; material: ENVO:00002003 | host: Homo sapiens | place: USA
CTTTTGATTACAGCAAAAAAATGATAGAATTGGCTAAAAGACGGCAATCACAATATGCAAAACAAATTGAATTTTGTGTGGCGGATGCGACCAATAGAAAAAGTATATTAGAATTAAAAAGAAATCGAGCCTTTACGAAAGCAGTTTCTAATATGGCAATTATGGATATTACGGATATTGAACCACTTCTTATGGCTGTTTATGAACTGTTGCAGGAAAGCGGAATTTTTGTCTTTGCAACGCAACACCCTTGTTTTGTCACGTTGACTGAAAAATATATGACACCGCACAGTTACTATGATATAGCGATTGAAGGGCAACCGAAAGAGCAGATTTATTATCATCGTTCCATACAAGATATTTTTAACCTTTGTTTTAGAGCTGGATTTGTCATTGATGGATTTTATGAAGAATGTTTCAAAACCAACAAAGAAATTCCTATGGTAATGATAGTAAGGCTTAAGAAGGTAAAACGTGATACCTTACAATAAATTCAAGTTTGTCGGGTAAATAGCAAAGCCAGCCGAGCCAGCGGGCGGTCAAGATGAACGGGCTTCGCCCACCGTTGACAGCCCCGCCCGGTTTCGCAGTTAGGCAGTCAAGGAGCGACAGCAAGGAGTGCTGCCGCCCCGCACTATTATTCAGAGAGGGGGAATTTCCATGACAGACCAGAAAGCCTATCAAGAATATATCCAGCGCAGGTACAACGCCTCTTGCAAGGCTGTTATCCGCTGTGCCTGACAGCGTCCGTCCGTGCCGGAATTATGTAGAGCTCCACATAATTCTGTTGTATTTCCCAGCCTTTTGTGATACTATTTTGATACTAATAAACTTTACAGCCGAAAATAGCAGGTGGAATATTAACATATTTGCGAAAGTTTTTCCTGCGAAATCACCTCAAATACACCCTACTATATCTGAATTTGCCGAGTGGGAATAATTTCAGAGACCCGGAAAAGCCTGATATGACTGGGTTTTTGAAGAGTTAAGGCCCTTCGTGGCAACGATTTGGCAACACTTTTTCATTATTCATAAAAAGAGAGCTAACTGATTTTGATTAGTCAGTTAGCTCTCTTTTTTGTTATTTCTTTTTTAAAACATTGGATACGGTAGACTGTGATATATCCAGCATGGCAGCAATGGTCTCTTGGGTCATCTTTTGTTTAGCCAAATCTTTGATAACTGCATTTCTCTGGGCAACGGATATGATTTCAGGAAGCCGATGAACAGTCTCTGATACGACGCCGGAAGAGGTTACAGTTTTGATTAGCGTTGTCCCATCATCCAACACAGCTCGTGCAATTCTAGCCCCAGTTTTTTTGTTGGGCTTAAACGCCAAAGAAACAATGTTAGCGGCTGTTTTACCAGCGCCTTTTAGATCAACAGATTTGAACACATTCATAAGAGTTGTAGGCATAACCTGTCCCCTCCTTTTTTAAACTAATATTAGTTTAATATTCGTTTAATAAAAAGTCAAGGGTACAAACAAGTAATCTAGGTATTTACTTTGTGGTCAGTTAACTTTCTTTTTTATTATTCTGTGCAACAAACGGCCTCTCCCGTGGCCTACAAGTGAGAGGATCAAAAGAGGTCCTGGGGTGGCACCTTCACATAGTTCTGGGTCTTATCAAAATCCGGATAGTGGTAGCGCCACTTGTCATAGTCCTCTTTGGAGATTTCACCCGTCTCCAACATGGCAGCGGCCTGTTGCCAGGAGCAGAGCATCTCATGCAGCCGGGCGGCGTCCTTGTTCTTTCGCACATCTACCTTCAGGCAGATTTCTCCATCCGTCTCGCTGATCTTGAGCCCGTAGTTGTCCTCCAGGGTAAACAGGGTGTGCATCAGCCCTACATAGGAGTCTATATCCGGGACAGAGAGGGCATGGGGCGATACATCCAGCACCTGGGCCAGAGCAGCAGTAAGATCTGCTTTAGGGGTTCTTGACCCTGTTTCGTACTGTGCTAGGCGCACATCGGCAGACTTCTCCGGGAAGCCCAGTGCCATACCGAGATATTTCTGTGTCATCCCCCGCAGGAGACGGAAAAAGTGAATCCGTTCGCCAATCGCCATATCATCCACTCCAATCGTTGGTTGTCTTTAAGAAAAGCATAGCAGAAATGCTTAGGAAAGTCAAGGGGATACTAAATAATTTTATTTAATTTATTTTTCGTGCGCCGATTGACACAAGCTATTATGCTTAGTATAATGGCAATATGCAAAGCATATTTGCTTAGCAAAAATAAGTGAAGAAACTTTTTTCAAAATTCTTGGGTGCAAAATCTGAAAAAAGTGGCAGTAGAGAGTGAGGAGGTCTTTATGAAAAACAAAATTAGCAGGCAGAAGCAACCAACGAGGAAAGGAAGGTATTTTATTTATGCAGAATCAGAGTTTTATGCGAGCAGACGAAGTTGCTCAGGAATTGGGCATCTCCAAATCCCATGCCTACAAGGTAATCCATGGACTTAATGAAGAATTGCAGGAGAAAGGATATCTGACCATCTCCGGCCGTGTCAATCGAGAATTCTTCAGGGAGAAGTATTACTACACCAAAACAGCAAAGGAGGAGCCATAATGGCAGTTTACAAGGAAGAAAAAACCGGAACTTGGCGGGCTGCCGACTGGAATGGTGAACGGAAACAGACCCAAAAGAGAGGCTTCAAGACCAAGCGAGAGGCGCAGGCCTGGGAGCGTGAACAGGTTCATAAAACCAGCGCTGATCTGGATATGAACTTCAAAAGTTTTGTAGAACTTTACACGGCGGATATGAAAACCCGGCTCAAGGAGAACACTTGGGCCACAAAGGAGCACATTATCCGTACAAAGCTGCTCCCCTACTTCGGCAAGCTGAAGATGTGCAACATCACCGCCCAGCAGATCATCACCTGGCAGAACGAGATGCTGAACCACAAGGATGAAAAGGGACAGCCCTATTCACCTGTGTACCTTAAGACGGTTCACAATCAGCTCAGCGCCATCTTCAATCACGCGGTTCGGTATTACAATCTCCGTGATAACCCTTGCAAAAAGGCTGGCAGTATGGGGAAAAAGAAAAACCGAGAGATGATGTTCTGGACCAAGGAGCAGTACTTGAAATTTGCGGAGGTGATGATGGACAAGCCGCTGTCCTTCTATGCCTTTGAGATGCTCTACTGGTGTGGCATCCGGGAGGGGGAACTTTTGGCACTGACCCCAGCAGACTTTGATTTTGAGAAGTGCACTGTCACCATCAACAAGTCTTACCAGCGGCTAAACGGGCAGGACTTGATTACCACTCCAAAAACGGAAAAGAGCAATCGGGTCATCACCATGCCGCAGTTTCTGGCAGAAGAAATTCAGGATTACCTCAAAATGCTCTACGGCATTGGCGCAAATGATCGAATGTTCACCGTCACCAAGAGTTACCTCCACCGGGAGATGGATCGTGGCTCCAAAGAAGCCGGAGTGCCGCGCATCCGAATCCACAATATTCGTCACAGCGCGGTTTCGCTTCTCATCGACATGGGGTTCTCGGCCACGGCCATAGCGGATCGAGTGGGCCATGAGAGCATCGACATCACTTACAATTATGCACACCTGTTTCCGTCCAAACAAATGGAAATGGCAGATAAATTGAATATGGAAAGGGGCAATTAAAAATGTCAGCAAAGAATTTGGATAAGCACAACCGTTGGAGGAACAAGGCTGTATCTTTCCGGGTCTCCCCAGAGGAGGACGCCCAGATTGAAACAGCAGTCAAGCTCACCGGACTGACCAAACAGGACTATATCATCCGTCGGCTGCTCTGCCGGGATGTGGTGGTGCAGGGCAATCCGAGAGTTTATAAGGCACTGCGAGATCAGCTGGCTGCTGCGCTGGACGAGCTGCGCCGGATCGAAGCCGGGCAAGGCGTAAATGAGGAACTGTTGGACACCATTCAGATGATTACAACCATTATGAAAGGAATGGAGGATATTGCCTATGATCGATGAAAAAAAGAAAATGACCACCCATGCTTCATCTGTTGGCGCAGATGATGGGCAGTCAATCTCTAAAAACTCTGACATTAGTATAACCACTTCCAAGGGAGAAATCAACGATGAAGTTGTAAATCCGCAGGAAAGCCTGGAAGAAATGTACCGCAGGATGCAGCGTATGGCAGACCCTTGATATCTGCATACACTCACCATGACAGAGTTGTTCCAAACCACCTATAAGAGTAGGCCTCCGGTGGTGGAAGGCCTGCTTTACGCAGGGGCATATATCCTTGCCGGCGCACCCAAAATCGGCAAGTCCTTCCTGGTGGCTCAGATTGCCTATCATGTCAGTACCGGGCAGGATTTGTGGGGATATAAAGTCCATCAGGGGACGGTACTTTACCTTGCGCTGGAAGATGATTTTCAGCGTATCCAGAGCCGGATGTTTATGATGTACGGCGTGAACGATACCCACAACCTCCACTTCGCCACCGCCGCAGGAAAGATTGGAAATGGGCTGGATGAACAGCTGAAGAATTTCGTGCAGGAGAACCCGGATACCAATCTCATCATCATTGACACTATTCAGAAAATCCGTGAAGTAGGCGGCGAAACGTACAGCTATGCCAGCGACTATGAGATCATCGGCAGAATCAAGCAGTTTGCTGATCAGCATGGGATCTGTGTTCTGACTGTCCACCACACCCGAAAGCAGCCAGGCAGACGATTCCTTTGAGACAATCTCAGGCACCACAGGATTGCTGGGCTGTGCGGATGGTTCTCTGCTGATGCAGACGAAAAAACGCACGGAACTGGACGCCACCATCAAGGTGGTGGGACGAGATCAGCCGGATCAGATCCTCTACTTGAAGAAGGACCCGCAGGCCCAGATCTGGAATCTGGAACGCATGGAAAACGAGCTGTATAAAGAACCGCCGGACCCAGTGCTGGATGCGGTTGCAAAGTTGGTTTCCTTTGAGTGCCGGGAGTGGATCGGCTCTCCATCCGAACTGGCTGAAGCCATCCAAACGGGAATGGCCTCCAACGCCCTCACTAAGTACCTGAATGTCAAGGCAGGCAGGCTGCTGGAGGAATACCATGTTGGCTATGAAAATAAGGCCAAACACTCCGGTCGGCAAGTGAAATTGACCTATATGCTGATGGCATCAACTGCCTGTGAAGTAACCGAAGAATAAGGGGCGCGACGGTAGCGACGGTTGCAACGGTGAAAACGCTGCCATCCAAACAACCGTTGCTATCGTCGCAGCCGTCGCGGAAAGGAGCGGAAGCCAATGAAAAATGTGCAGATTCCCTACGCCCTGTTCGTGGCGTTGGTGGAGTATCACCTCGGCTATGATGACGAATACGAGGATGAAATCCGGCAGAGATTGGAGCAGAAGCTGGACGCCCTGGTGCGGCACGAGCTGTACGCCAAATATAAGACCGCGCCAAGCGCGGAAGAACGGGAACAGGCCCGGCAGGCGTATCTGGACCGGCGCGGCGTATTCCCGGATTTTCGCTGGTAACAGGTGTTTACTTTCATACTAATCTCGCGGATGAAATTAGCACAAAAGTCAATCTTCTTCCTGCTGGCTTGGACAGGAGCGTGACACGCTCCTGTGGCTGGCGGACAAGGCGAATTGGCTGGCAGCACACGCTCTCCGTATCCCCGTCCCCATCGAAAAATCCGCAGATTTTGCGATGGCTAAGGTCGGGAGAATCCGGTGGATTTTCCCGGCCTGTGGGCGGCGGAATGGAAGCAAATGCAGTTGCGAAAAGAACGCCGGTCACACCGCATTTTGAGGCTGTGGGCATCACCTGCAAGCCGAAAAAGGCGGCGAGGCTCCCGCAAGGAGCCGCACTCCCCCTCGGAGAGCCCACAATACTTTGCAGCCGCAGGATGAAAGTATCATAGTGGGTTATTACACTTCCGCAGAAGTGCATCCCCCAAAGCTACCCGTATCCCAACCGCCCTTGTGGGCGAGAAAGGAGTTCTATGGCAAGAGGCGACGGTATCCATCGTACCAGCGCAAGAAATATGAGACTGACCACACCCAAACTGAAAAACGCGCAACAGCACAACGAGCGCGAAAAAGAATCGTATGTCAATCAGGATATAGTTCCGGAACGCTCCCATCTGAACATTCACTTCAAGCAGCCGGACGGAGGCTACCTGGAACAGTTCCAGCAAATGGAAGCCAGTGGAACCATCTCCACACGCGGTATCAAGGAGGACGCTTTCCGCTACGGCGAGCTGATCTTCGATGTAAATTCCGCCTACTTTTTCAACCACGGCGGATATGACTTCGCAAAACAATTTTACCACGATGCCTATCAGGCTGCAATCAAAATCGTGGGCGGCGAACAGTACATTCTGTCGGCAGTTATGCACGCTGACGAGCGCAACCGGGCTATGTCTGAGGCATTGGGGCAGGATGTGTACCACTACCACCTCCATGTGGTCTATGTGCCGGTGGTGGAGAAGCAGATCCGCTGGTCCAAACGGTGCAAGGACAAGTCGTTGATTGGCAAGGTAAAAGAAACGGTCATGCAGGTCAGCATGAGCAAGAAGTGGGCATCCAAGCTGGTTTTGGATGAAGTCACCGGCGAACCGCTGAAAACGGCGAAGGGCAAACCTGTTCTCAAAAAATCGTACAGCGTGTTGCAGGATGATTTCTTCCAGTATATGCGTGAGGCCGGGTACGCCGATGTGGAGCGCGGTGAGCGCGGCAGCTCCGAGGAACATCTGACGGTGACGCAGTTTAAGGTGGAAAGAGAGCAGGTGCGGCTGGTAGAGCTGCAAACAGAAAAATCAGAGGTTCAGGCGGAGATCGGCCAGCTTCGGACGGATAAGGCCGAGGCTGAAAAGGCAGCTAAAGAAGCGAAGACGGAACTCCGGCTGCTGGCTCCCAAGCTCAAGAGCATGGAGAAGCTGGCGGCTGAGTATTCATCCGAGCCGGAGGACCTGCTGCCTCTCCCCGATAGAATGGAGTCAGCAAAATCCTAGCGGGAGAAAAAATCCAAACCGCTGTTGGAGAAGATTGTCAAGGTGGTGCGCTCTGTTTACCGCGCTTATCTGGATGTCTGCCAGAAATTCGAGCTGTTGCAGCGCAAATATGATACGGAGGTTCCGTATCTGAAAAAGCAGTTGGCCGAGGTCAAAGGTGAAAATGCTGAATTGCAGGAGACCGCCAAAGACTATGACCTGCTGTGCCGGGCCTATGGGTCGGAGCGCATAGCCGAAACGGTGGCCGCCATTAAGTGGCAGGAACAGGCGGAAAAAGAGCAGAAACGCAGTCAAAAATGGCGGCATGACCGGGAGGAGCGGTAATCCCGTGTAGAGCTGTGAAAATAGGATTTTTACGGATAGAGGCATCTGAACTGAACCATGTATCGTTTGGGTGCTTTCTATCCAAAAATCCGCTTACTTTTTCCGGTGTAGAGCTGGGAAAAATTTATGAAAATACGGAGGTTTTATGAGAACAGGTCTTTCCAAAAAGCAAAAAACAACCAGCGTATTTTTTGACGAGGCAACCCCCATCATTGAAGTGTCTACCTATAACACATCGCTCAAGAACCGTTTGAGTGAGTATGCGGAAAAGTATCCGTCTGAGTGCCGATTGGTGGATGACGATGAAAACGGTTGCCTTACATTTGAAATCAGGAAAGGGCGGTTCAGTTTCAAGCTGAATGCCCCATACAGCGCAGAGCGCCGGAAAGCGGCCAGCGAGCTGGCAAAGAAGAATATCCAGAACTTGCAGCAGGGCAAGAAATAATTGAACGCCGCCCGTGGGGAGAGCGGTTCCCTGCGGGCGGCGTTTTTGTTTTTTTACTCATGTTTTTGTGAGATTATCTTGAATATTCGTGCCCACTATGCTATAATAAAAATGAATTCGACAACGAATGGAGATTTCGTTATGCCGGTTAGCTATGATAAGTTATGGAAAATGCTGATAGATAAGAAGATGAATCGTACTGACCTAAAAGATGCGGCTGGTATCAGCTTTAATGTTTTGGCAAAAATGGGACGAAATGAGTTTGTTTCAATGGAAAGCCTGCATAAAATCTGTCACACCTTATCTTGTGATATAGGCGAAATCATGGAGTTTACTGACAATGATGAACACGAATAACACAAAAGTTTCCCCGTTTTGCGGAACTACCAGGAGAGATCAACTTATGCAGCAACCATTGACTTGCGTTGAAATTTGTGCCGGAGCAGGCGGACAGGCTCTGGGCCTTGCTATGGCTGGCTTTGTCCATGTCGCTCTTGTGGAATATGAAGCTGACTATTGCAAAGTTTTGAAAGAAAACCGCCCAGAATGGAATGTTATTTGTGCCGATGTCCACGATTTTGATGGGCGTCCATATAGGGGCGTAGATTTACTTGCTGGCGGCGTTCCTTGTCCTCCCTTTTCTGTTGCTGGCAAGCAACTTGGAAAGGATGATGAACGCGACTTGTTCCCGGAAGCGATCCGGCTTATTGAGGAAATTAAACCAAGAGCAGTCATGTTGGAAAATGTGCGTGGGTTCTTGGACCCTGGATTTGATGAATACAGGGAGCATATCTTCTCCGAAATCAAGAAACTTGGCTATGTAACTCACATTAAATTGCTTAATGCATCCAATTTTGGAGTTCCGCAGTTGCGGCCAAGGGTTGTAATTGTTGGAATACGGAAAGACCAGCTTGGTGCATTTGCTTATCCCGAAGAAAAGCCTGACAGTGCGCCCCCAGTTGGAAAAGTGCTGTATGACTTGATGGCTGAGAACGGATGGGAAAAAGCCAAGGAATGGGCAGCTCATGCAGATCGGATTGCTCCCACCTTAGTCGGCGGCTCAAAAAAGCATGGCGGGCCCGATCTCGGCCCCACACGGGCCAGAAACGCATGGGCCGAACTCGGAGTTGATGGACGGGGGATTGCCAACGAAGCACCGTCTGCTGGATTCGAGGGATTGCCCCGATTGACAAGCCGAATGATGGCCAGAATTCAAGGATTTCCAGACACATGGACCTTTGGCAAACGAAAGACGGTGGCTTGCCGCATGATTGGCAACGCTTTTCCGCCCCCGGTTGCCCAAGCAGTAGGAGAAAAAATTAAGGAGTGTCTTGAGTATGGATGCGCTTATCGCCAAAGCTCGTAAAGAATACCATAGCGAATTATTGCATCGTGGAGTGTTAGCTATTAACGCTCAGGGTATTGCTACAAACGCTGATAAAGATAGTGTAGCCTCTGTAAGCATTGCAAGAGGGATTGCGGATAGGTTGCTGGCTGAAACAGATGAACGTATAGCGGGTCAAACATCAGGTAAGGCGTTTGAAGAAATTACCATGATGTTCATTAAATCTACTTTTCCCAAATTACAACACCTCCGGCCTGGTAAATGGGAAATAAAAAAATTGGGGAACCGCAGTAAGATCAAGACTTCTGCTTTTGCTCAGTACGAACACTTGGCTTATCTCACTGAATTGACAAAAGCAAACAGAAAGCTATCTGCTATGATTGGAAACGATTATATGGTCGCTCCTGATATTGTTATCTATAGGGGACTATGCACCGACGAAGAGATTAATACACCCATGCTAGTGGTGGATGATACACTTAGTAGAATGGCAGATTTACGAGAGGCCAATGGAGGCAAAGCTATTCTTCATGCGTCCATCTCGGCAAAGTGGACCATGCGCTCTGATCGGGCTCAGAACAGTAGAACGGAAGCTCTAAACCTTATACGCAATCGGAAAGGGCATCTTCCTCATATCGTAGTTGTCACAGGGGAGCCGCTCCCTTCAAGAATATCATCGCTGGCGTTGGGGACCGGGGATATTGACTGTGTTTATCATTTTGCTTTGAATGAGCTAATTGCAGCTGTAAATGATTATGACCATGATGATATAAAAGAGATGCTAAAAACTCTTGTCGAGGGTAAGAGATTAAAAGATATTTCCGATCTACCCCTAGATTTATCTGTATAATGGCTGATACGATTTCTTCTGACCGGAGAAGTAAAATCATGTCCCACATTAAGAGCAAAGATACCAGCATTGAGATGATGGTACGCCGCCGCCTCTTTGCGATGGGATACCGGTATCGTGTCAATTATAAGGCGCTTCCAGGCAAGCCTGATATTGTCTTTACCAAGAAGAAAATAGCCATTTTTATTCACGGGTGCTACTGGCACGGGCATGACTGTGGAAGCCGGTATGCCCATACGAGTCAGTCAAACAGAGCATATTGGGGCCCCAAAATAGAGCGGACAAAGCAGCGGGATCAGGAGCATATTCAAGAGCTGGAAGCCCTTGGGTGGAAGGTTGTTGTGCTTTGGGAATGTCAAATAAGAATGAATTTGGAAGACATTCTTCAAAACTTGGTAGATGAATTACACAGAAAATAGCCTCTAATTATTTGTGTATTTAACTGAGTACTGCGGCATAATATTAAGGAGGACAATTATGAGTAGTGAGCTTCGGAGAAAAAACGTAAACGAGGTGGCAGTTACGCAGTACGATATCAGCGTTATTCCAAATGACTTTAATATTACAACTATTTTCAACTTGATTGATTCTGGCGCAGTTGAAATGCCTGTATTTCAGCGTAATTATATTTGGGACAAGAAGAGAGCATCTCGGTTTATTGAATCGCTCATCTTAGGACTCCCAGTTCCGCAGATATTCCTTTATCAAAAAGAAAGAAATAAATTTTTAGTAATTGATGGTCAACAACGGCTTCTTTCCATCTACTATTACATTAAGCAAAGATTTCCACTTGTTGAAAAGCGTGCGGAATTAAGAAAAGTATTTGACCTAAATAATGGCATCCCTGACTCCATCTTGTTCAGTGATATGTATTTTCAAGATTTCAAATTGCAATTGTCCAAATCTGAAAACAGAGAAAAAAATCCTTTAGATGGATTGCGTTATAATACGCTTGGGCTATATAAATCAAATTTTGAATTTATGACAATACGATGCATGGCTATTCGTCAAAATGAGCCTAAAGAAGATGATAGTTCTGTTTTCGAGATTTTTAGTCGTTTAAATACTGGTGGAGTAAATCTTAGCAATCAAGAAATTAGAGCTTGTCTGTATTATTCAGATTTCTTCAGAATGCTAAACATTCTTAATCAGAATAGTATTTGGAGAAATATTTATGGCAAGCCAGAAGATGGGAAATTTAAGGATGTAGAAATTATATTACGTTCATTTGCGTTACTCTGTGATGGTGAAAATTATAGTGGCTCTATGAATGGTTTCATAAATCGCTTTGCAAAAAAGGCAATGAACTATTCAACAAGTGAAATAGAATATTTTGAAAATCTTTTTACTTCATTTTTAGAATCATGTTCAGAAATTTCCAGAGAAACTTTTGCCACTAAAAAGGGGGAGTTCAATGGTGCGTTATTTGACTCCGTCTTTGTTGCAACGGTAGATATATACTACAAAGAAAAGTCACTAGTTGGTGGAAAAATCCAGCCTGATAAGATTAATGCGTTAAAGAAAGACGTGGAATTTGAAGAGGCAATTACGCATAGCACCTCCCATAGTAAAATGGTTAAAAAGAGATTAGCAAAGGCTCAGGAATATTTGCAATAATTCATGGTGTAAAGTGAGGGTTATACCATGTATAGTGCAAAGATAAAATCCTTATATGAGGAGTATGGTGAATTAATCGAATTTTGCAGATCGAATGGTCAAGTTTCGTTTGAACTATATATCAACGATACCTATAAAAAAGCATTATTACTTTCTGCTGCAAGTTACTTTGAAACCGTAATAACAAAAACAATTCATGATTTTGTGAATAGAAAAACAAAATGTAATGTGGAAATCGTTTCGTTTGTTGACAACAAAGCAATGAAACGCCAGTACCACAACATTTTTTAATTGGGACGGAAGTAATGCTAACCAATTTTTTGGATTATTTGGTGACGCATTTAAGCGAAAAGCTAGAGAAGAGATTCATACAAAAAAACTTGATGAGGCCGAAGTTGCTTTTCTGACCATTGGACGAGAACGCAATCGATTAGTACACCAAAATTACATTGAGGTTCAGATTAACGACACATTTGAAGAGATTTTTGCCAAGTACGAAAAGGCATGCGATTTTGTTGACTTGATCACACAACTTCTAAGCGTGTAATATGAAAATAGCAATCTTATAGGTGGCAACACCATAGCAACAAAAAATCAGATAGCCCCTACTATCTGAATAATGAAAATAATGTCAATACTCTGAGCGAAATTCTATAAGCAAATCTGTTTAGAAAAGATCTAACAGGAGCGAGTGGGAATAATTTCGGAACGCCCGGAATTCCACGGAAATACAGGCTTTTTTGCCTGTCACTTTGCCTGCTGATACTGATTTAATACTAAATCATGCTTCATGCAGTATTCTGAGGAATGATTGCAAAGGACAAGCGAAACCGCCCTGCTGAACGACAAATTCAGCAGGACGGTTTTTTGCTGGTCTGATCCATTTTCCCGCCACAGGACCATGGGGATTCGCTTTCCCTGCGGCAGATCGCCGCCGGCTATACGCGGTCTAAGCGGGGCTTTGCCCCCGGAACAAGTGAAGGCGGCATCGGAGGCTGACAAGCAACGGGAACAGGCGAAGAAAGGCCGCAAACAGTCCCGGCGCTCTCTTGACCGTGGCGTGTAGGTGTTACAATGATGTGTGACAGATAGAAAAAAAGAAAGCGAATAGGAGTGACCTGTGTTAAGGTTAAGTTGCTGAGACCAAACCGAAAGGCAGGTGTCACCCTATTCGCCATGAATAAGATAACACAAACGATGCGTTTCAGGCAAGCGGTGATTGAATATTCCAACAAGCACGGGGGCACAAAAGCAGCGATCCGCTACCATCTGAACCGGCAGTATATCTACCGCTGGCGGAACCGGTACGATGGTACGCTCCAGTCACTGGCAGACCGATCGCACCGCCCTCACAGCCATCCCAATCAGCATACAGCGGAAGAGATCAAGCTGATCCTGAATATGAGACGCCGCAATCCAAACGCAGGGATCGTGGTATTCTGGGTCAAGCTGCGCAAGCGAGGCTATACCAGATCCATTTCCGGTCTATACCGCTTCCTTCGGAAACGAGGGGCTATGGCCGTCAAACTGCCAAACCCCAAGTATACGCCGAAACCCTACGAACAGATGCTGTATCCTGGCCAGCGGGTGCAGATCGATGTGAAATTCGTGCCGCAGTCCTGCATTGTCGGCCAACAGGAACCTACTCAGTGGTATCAATATACCTTTCTGGATGAATTCAGCCGCTTCCGTTATATAGAAGCCTTCCGGGAACACAGCACCTATTCCTCCGCTGTTTTCCTGCGACATGTGGTCAAAAAGTTCCCCTTTGCCATCGAGTGCGTTCAGACGGACAACGGCACTGAATTCACCAACCGCCTGCTCCCAAGGGGGAGTGACAAGCCAACACTCTTTGAACTGGAGCTTCAGCGCCTTGGCATCCGACACAAACTCATCCGGCCTTACACCCCCAGACACAATGGAAAAGTGGAGCGCAGTCACCGCAAGGACAATGAAGACTTCTATGCTTCCCATCGTTTTTACAGCTTTCAGGATTTTAAGGACCAGCTCGCTGTCAGGGAGAGGGCTTATAACAATTTCCCTATCCGTCCCCTCGCATGGCGATCCCCTAAACAGGTCTTATTTGCTTTTCATAATGTGTAACACATCATTGACAAATCTACATCCCGGCACTCTGTTGACCGTGACGGGCGTTGACTTCAAAAAATTTTGATTGAACTGTTGACAAACGCATAATTGCCGCATACACTAATCATATCAAAATAATTTAATGTGAGATGAAAACATGGGGAAAGCATATCAAGAGCAGGCAAAGGTATTCAAGGCCCTCTGTGACCCTAAGCGGCTTGCAATCCTGGAACAGTTAAGGAGCGGTGAAAAGTGTGCTTGCGTCCTGCAAGAGCCATTGGATTTAACGCAGTCCGGCCTTTCCTACCACATGAAGATCCTCTGCGATTCTGGCATTGTTGTCAGTCGCCAGGAGGGTAAATGGACGCACTACCGCCTGAGTCCTGCTGGCAGGAACTATGCGGTGGAATTGCTGAAGAAGTTGACAACTCCAGACATGGAGCATGAGGGTACCTGTCCTCGTTGTGGATAGAAACGCCATCTAAGTAGATGGCGTTTCTATCGGCACGATACATCAAAATTTTTTGATATATTTTCTATCTATGGAAAGTGAGGCTTTTGTATGGGCGTGTGGGATTTCATTCAAGACCAGGTGCTTGGCATGAAATGGCTGAATGAACTTCTTGGCGTTGGGCTGTCGGCGCTGGGCTTAGATGTAAATGGACGCATAGGCGGCAGTATTCAGTTTTTCATCTATGATGTTTTGAAAATCACGGTGCTGCTCTGTGTGCTGATTTTTACGATTTCCTATATCCAAAGTTATTTCCCTCCAGAACGGAGCAAACGCATTTTAGGGCGTTTCCGTGGGATTTGGGCAAATATCATTTCCGCTCTGCTGGGAACTGTAACGCCTTTTTGTTCATGCTCATCTATTCCGCTGTTTATTGGTTTCACAAGCGCGGGGCTTCCTTTGGGCGTGACATTTTCTTTTCTGATTTCGTCTCCAATGGTTGATTTAGGAAGTCTTGTCCTGCTCATGAGCATTTTCGGGGCAAAAGTGGCTGTTGTCTATGTGATCCTTGGGCTCGTGATTGCGGTAATCGGCGGTAGCATGATTGAAAAGTTGCGTATGGAAAAGTATGTTGAAAGTTTTGTACTTTCGGCTGGCAGCGTTGACATTGAGTCTCCAGACCTGGCGATCCGGGAACGGCTCACCTACGCAAAGGAACAAATGCTTGGCACATTCAAGAAAGTGTTTCCCTATATTTTAATCGGTGTCGGGATTGGCGCTGTGATCCACAACTGGATACCGGAAAGTTGGATCGAAATGGTGCTTGGCAGCAGTAATCCCTTTGGTGTGATCCTGGCTACTATCGTTGGTATTCCGATGTATGCGGATATTTTCGGTACAATTCCTGTTGCGGAGGCATTGCTTTCTAAGGGGGCACAACTCGGCACCGTCTTATCCTTTATGATGGCTGTTACTACCTTGTCTCTGCCGTCCCTTATCATGCTCCGCAAAGCCGTCAAGCCAAAACTGCTGGCGTTGTTTATCGCCATCTGCACCATTGGTATCGTCATCGTCGGCTATCTGTTCAATGTGTTCCAATTCATTTTGATTTAATTTTTAGGAGGTAATGAAACATGAGACTGTTCAGCAAGAAGAAAGAAGAACCCGCGTCCTGCTGCTGTGGCGGCAACTGCACCCCAGAAACGATGGCCCATGCAGAGGCGGTCAAGTCTTCCGGTGGCGTTAAGGTGCTTGGCTCCGGGTGCGCCAAGTGCAACGCTTTGGAGAAGGCCGCCCGTGAGGCGCTGGCCGAGTTGGGGATGGACACCGCGATCGACCATGTAACGGATTTCACGCAGATCGCCGCCTATGGCGTAATGACGACCCCCGCTCTTGTGGTAGATGGGAAGGTGGTATCTTATGGAAAGGTTTTGAAAAAAGACGAGGCCAAAGCCCTCATTCAGAAGGTAAGAGAATGATTTACCGCAACCCCATCCATGGCCGTCAATGGTCAAGATGAACGGCGCACAAGTGCGCCGCCATTGACCGCCCCGCCCGGTCTTGCTCTGCGGTCATCAAGGCGGGCAAGCCCCAAAGGTGCTTGCCCGCCTTCTTTGATTCTGGACTGCGGCCTTGTTCTTCCGGACAGCCGCCTTCAAGCACGCGTTCCCGTCTGCCTCGTTGATCTCTTCTGAAATTTTCTCACTCCTGAGCGGGACGGTCCAGCAGGCCGGAATAGGTCCGGCGGAAGGAGTCGAAGGTCCCCTCGTCCAGGGCCTGACGGATCCGGGCCATCAGCTCGTTATAAAAGTGCAGATTGTGGAGCACAGCCAGGCGCATGGCCAGCATCTCCCCCGCGGTCAGCAGGTGCCGGAGGTAGGCGCGGGAGAAGCTTCGGCAGGCGGGGCACTGGCAGGTCTCATCGATAGGCCGGGGATCCAGTTTGAACTTCTCGTTTTTGATGTTGATGGTCCCCTTCCAGGTGTACAGCTTGCCGTGGCGGGCGTTGCGGGCGGGCATCACGCAGTCGAAGAAGTCC
>OWIL01000937.1_pt1 | contig 16075 bp, 20 predicted proteins | sample 1732871 | NCBI WGS metagenome assembly OWIL01 (sample SAMN05065763, study PRJEB22554) | human gut metagenome | biome: ENVO:2100002; feature: ENVO:00000062; material: ENVO:00002003 | host: Homo sapiens | place: USA
CGTCGGCAGCGTCAGATGTGTATAAGAGACAGATTAGTTGTAGAGTTAATAGAAGTATAGTCCAACCAACAGCTATTGAATTAATTGGTCTTTCTATGATCAGTTTAATGTTATTCATAAGCATCTCCTATGGAAGATATTGAAATTAGCATTTGGGAAAGCGTAGCTCAAAAGTAGATAATAAAATGTGAAGATTAGAAAAAGAATCGTGAGAAAGAAGATGTTAATTTGACTGTAAAAGGAGGAGTATCTACAATTTTATAAGATGCATATAGTCCACGATATGTATATGCTATTTATTGAGATGTTGGATAAAAGAATAGTTTGTGAATTGCTAGCTAAGCCCCACCAATAAAAGACTCTCCCTTTAGTAGAGAGTCTTTTATTGGTTGGATTTAAGATAGCTCGAACCAACGGGAAGTTGGTTAGATTGCCAGCGAAAGGCGGGCGGGAGAACGCTGGGTAAAAGATGTTTTCTTTGACGGAGGTATTGACCGTTCTGAGTGGGAAGAAGAAAAAGCTAACATTGAGACAAAAAGAAAAGAGCTGCAAAAAACGATAGAAAAATATGCGGATATTACTCAGGAAATAAAAGATACGGTTAATGATGTTTTAGATATTGCGGCTAGTGCTTCTATGATTATGAAAACATCAGACCCTTTGCAAAAAAGGGAATTACTCGGATTGCTTCTTTCTGATTGTTATTTGGATGGGCAAAAACTTATTTATAAAATACAAAAACCATTTGATAAATTGTTGGTCGGTTCAAAATTTGAGGGGATTGTTGATTTTCATAAAGAAAATATTGCAGCATTTTCTTCTTTGGCGAATGACATTCATGTCTACCATGAAAATATGAAACGGCTAGCTGCAGGGTGTTAAAGGAAATTTTAAGTCGTTTTTCATTAACTCTGTTGTTTTGGCTATTATATCTAGAAATTCAATTTTATTATCTTGATATTTATTGATAATGTTAACTGCTTCAATGAGGGAATATAAAGTTATCTGAGATGCAATGAACTTTTGTCCCTCATTTTCAAATAATTTTTTTTCTTTAATATCAAATAATCTAACAATATTAAATGGTTGAAAGTGCTTGAAGCCACAAAGGATAGAATACATTTCATAAATTTTATTTATATATGGTTGGTTAAGTTTTTTTACCATTGCTTCAAACCCATTAGCTCCATCTATATTGTACCAATGGTTAATATAATTTTTACGATTTAATGGGTTTTTATCAGTTGGATTTTTCTTTAAAAATTTCTCGGCTTCTATTATTTTTAAACATTCTAAGGTATCTTCATATTCTTCTGGATGATTTTCTATTCTGGGTAGGTCTTCAATTAGACCAAAAGCAAGATAGTTCTGGGAACGTTTTTTTATATCAACGTCTAACCAGGTTAGCTGTATAATGCTTTCAACAATACTCGTAGATAAAAGACAGGCATTATAGAACGAATTTTTTTCTATTAATAATAGAGTATCAGATGCAATTTGAGCAATCTGTTTGAAGAAAGGTACCGTAACCGAAGATACAAAATCCTGCTCTTGTATATAGAAAGTTGTTGTTCCAATTCTGTTAAGTAATGCTTTTGTTAAATTTATATATTCGTTTGCATTAGTCATTTTTCTGTAGTTGCTATGATTTTTAATAATTATCAAATAAAGTCGGTTCAAATTTTTCTGTTGAACATTTAATAATTATGCGTTTAATTGTGTCTCTCTTATCTTTTGTGATTCTTTTAACAAGCATTTCACAATATAAATCAACATCTTTTAATTCTGTTAAGGCTTTTTCTCTTCCAAGTTTTAACAGCCAAGAATCATAAACTTCGGCTTTATATTTTTTAGGTTTTGTTTTTTTCTTTGTTGATTTGTTTACTTCGACAAATGACCATTCTTCTCCGGTTAAGTGGGAACCTTCAAGACGTAAAGTTACATATACTGTTGATACTTCTTCACTGTCTTCATCTCTTTTTTCTTTTATTGGATTTGTTAAGAATGGCAGTTCTTTGGGAGTAAATGTTATATCTGTTTTATGTCCTTTAGAGGAGCTAGGAGAGTATTCCAATTTTTCAACATTGTTTGAAAGACATTCAACAAATTGTTCCAGACATCTATGATTTTTTTGGTTTTTCATTATTTGAGTATCAATGTTATCTTTGGATGCTGCCAATAATTTGATAGGGTTATTTTCATTTTTTTTATCAAGTTTATTATTTATGAAAGTATTTGTTCTGTCGAGAATATCATTTACTAAATCTAAGCCTTTATCACAAATATTAAGAGTTTTATTTGTTATCTTAATAGTTTGTTCTTTAATAAACTTATCGGCATTAATGGCATCAAGTGCATTGTCAAAAATATAACCACCTAAATGATCAAGAAACCATATCCCAATAGCACATTTAATGACTATTTTTGTTTTTAGCCCTCCGTCCTGAATGCTACCAATTTCAATACTTAATTTGTTTTCGGGGACTCCTAGAGCTTCAGCTATATTTTTAAGTAAGCAGGAAAGACCATCAATGGAGGATGAAAATTCGTACCAATCCATTGTGTGTTCTTTTATTTTCTTACCCTCATAATGTAAGTCAATAAAAGCAGATGAAATATATTCTTCTGTGTTCTCCATAAATAAGCTCAAATATGTTGATTTTCCTTATGATAACTTACAATTATGTAAAAATCCAGAAAAATATCGATTCTTGCAATTTTTACTTTTATTTAATTTTTTTTATGAAACTTAGTTCGTGAATTGCCAGCTCAGCTCCACCATAGTTAACAGCTCCTATCACGGGAGCTGTTTTTCTTTTATAAATCAATATCGTTAATGAACTTCGGCTAAGATTGTGTATCGGGATTAATCCAGTCCGACGGTCGGAATTGAACGGCGCCAGTTGGCATATTGGTCTATTTGGCTTTTGTCCGTATGCTGTACCTGTTGCAGGAGCTTATAGCCGGTTATTACGGCCCGGGCGAACATATATCTTTGTTGAAGGGAGTTGGCTGCCAGATTTTGAATGTTAGGCAGCGGGACAAATTTTTTTTCGTTTTGCCGTTGTGAATTTTTTATTGCGTTCTTTAATATGTTATTTGCGAAATATTGCAGTTTTAAAGCGCCTTTGCTCATGTTTTTTACCGGTTCGAAGCCTAAAAAATCATGTTCGCCGAGCGTTTTTTCTTTGTCGGTTTCAATACCGTGAATTTGTTTAAACCATTTATCTCCGTCAATAGGCTCTATTTCGCGCGGAGGGTTGCCTTCAATGCCATATTTGTCAATTTGGGCACACATCAAGGTTTGTCCGTAGATTTTGGGTAAGAAACAGACGCCGAAATCTTTAGGACTCATTAAAAGCCATTCGCGAAGGTAGCCATGATATTCATTATGTCTGTCTTGAGACGATTCAATAGAAATAAAACGAAACTTGGAAAGATATTTGGGACAGTCGGGGTTGTAGGCCAGAACCAACAACTGGGATTTTATTTTCAGCTGTTCTTCGGGACTGTATCTCAATTCGTTCATTTTTTTATCCATGAGTTTTTCCAATTGAACCGCAACATAAGCCCCATGACAGTGGGCCACAATATTCAAATGCCGGATATTCTCTCGGGCTTGGCGGAGGGGTAAACGATTGTTGCCATCCGAAGCCGTAATGCGGGGTAAAATTGTATTATCGAAGATGTCTTTAATATACAGAGGATTAAAGGTCTCTTCAATACAGTTTTCAGGTATGTCGTGTTTCAGCGCTGCGATATGTTGCGGCCACCAGGTTTCGAAATATGCTCCTTTACGGGCGATGTTATCAAGATGCCGTTTGCCGAAATCAGATATGGCAACGCAAGTGCGTACGGGAACAATGGATGAATCTATGTTTTGTTTAACAAAATTATCAGTTTTTTTCAGTATGCTGTTATATCCGCGGAGATTAACGTTCCGCCCTCCGGTTCCGGCCAGAATTAAAACGCAGTTTTCATCCGGAGCAATCGGCGAACACGGCTTTATCCGGTATGGAGCTTCCTCAGAAGCAGGGCAGCGCTCGGCCAGAAAAGCAAAACTTAAATCATGGCGCTGTTTACGACATTCTTCAATATAGTCGGTAATATTCAAAATTTTTCTCCCGGAAACAATAACAGTCCCTTATTAGCGTAATTGTCTATTTTTGTCAATACTTTGTTTCCCCGTCGGCACTTTGGCTTCTTGGCAAAATTGCGGCAACTTTTTTAGATAATGTGAGATATTTTAAAGGCAGGGAATTGTCCGAGCGGCGAATTTTGCTTGTAAAGTCGGGCAGGGGTTGTATTATGCAGGTTGAGAGGATGATATGATGATTACGAAATATGAGTTCAGAGGTGAAAAAGACGGCATCAGCCTGTTGATTCTGGCAGCCGTTCACGGCAATGAAACAGCAGGAACACAAGCCTGTTTCCGAATTATTGATGAATTTAACCGCGGTGCACTGCGGTTGACCGGCGGTCATTTGACTTTGGTTCCGGTTTGCAATCCGGAGGCTTATCGCAAAGATGTTCGCAGTATTGACGAGAACTTGAATCGGGTTATCAAAATGCATGACAATCCGCAGTCTTATGAGCAGAGACTGGCCAATGAAATTTGTCCGCTTATTCGGAGCCATCGTTTTACGCTGGATTTGCATTCAACGCATTGTGTCGGTGACGTTCCTTTTGCTTTTTGTGACTATCCTGACGATTATAACCGGAAAGTGATTGAGGCTCTGCCGGTGGATTACGTGCTGGAGGGCTGGCCGGAGATATATGGCAGGCAGGCGCAGATTCAGGATTTTTCTACCGAGCAATGTGCGCATGTTTACGGAAACACGGCAACGACTTTGGAATGCGGTTACCATAAGGAACCGAAAGCGGCGGAACTTGCTTATCGGGCAATCATCGGCGCTTTGGCTGCTTTTGATATGGTTGATTTGTCCAAGCCGGCGGCTCATGAGAAAACATATATTCAGATGAAAAGTTTTGTGCTCAAAACCGGGGAAGGAAAGTTGTGCCGGAACTATAAACATTTGGATCCTCTGGTTAAAGGAGAGAAAATCGCCGTTTATGACAGCGGGGAGTTTTTGTATGCTCCGGAAGATGGTTTTATTCTGCTGCCTAATTTGCAGGCTCCGGTTAATACGGAGTGGTATTATTTGGGGACGGCAAAAAAAGCGGCCTAAAATGAGGCCGCTTTATCTTTGAGCATATAGCCGAAGCTGAGGCTGTTGTTTCTGGCCGCCGTTTGTTTTTCCCAAACCAGGCTTTTGCTTTCTTTGTTAAGCGAGACACCGTGATAGCCGTTTTGAATTAAATATTGCATTTTGTGAAACAAGGAGGGAATCTTGGCGTGAATGTTGTCTCCGAGATACATGCTGTAAACCTGGGCATTGTTATTGGCGGCGTGCAGCACCGGTGCGGGTTTGTGGGAAATTTTCTTTTCCAGATAAATAACTTTGACGCCGTCATAAGGATCCCGATCAACTTTGGTGATGGCCATGCCGTGATGGAGCGCATTTATCCAGCTGGCCGGGTTGTCAACGGCAATTTGAATGATGGCATGGGTTCTGCCGTTATCAATGGCATGGCTTTCAATATATTCCAGCATCCTTTTCATCAGGCTGGAACCCCGGTAGGCGGGGTCAACCAGAATAGCTTCATAAAGAACCAGATCTTTGTTTTCGATTTCCGGCTTAAATTCGGGCATATCTCTGGTTTCACCGTTGAGAGGCAGGCTGTAAACGGTTTGGGCAATCAGAGTGTCACCGTCAAAGACGCCCAGCATGTTTGAGCTTTTGCCGTCAAGAGACTTCATATAGTCTTCTGCCGTTCTGTGGAGGATAAAGTGCTGTTCGTCGGGGTGCAGGCCACTGATGATTTTTTCCTGCAGTTTCATGACGTCAGCTAAATTGTTAATATCTAATTTTTTGACAGTTAATTGTTTTTTGTTCATCTTAAACCTCTGCGTTTTTCAAAATCTGCTATAAAAAAAAGATTTGAGAAAACTCAAATCTTGCGACTAACTTACCTTTGCGGGGAATAAGTCATCGTCGCAACGTTAATCTGCGCAGACGCAGAGATGTTAATTTTAAATTTGTCATTTTCTTTAAAAGTCTGTTTTATGATTTTCGTAATATTACAAATTTATTTGCCTTTGTAAAGCTTTTTTTTGCGTATGAGAGGCGGAAAAAATCAGTGCATGCGCATACAGGCGTCTTCGGCCCGGCCGTCAGGACGAATGCCTCAAGGCTGGGCCGTGAAGTCAGAAACGGCGGATATCCGGTTTGGGCTATCTGTCGGTTACAGGCGGTGCTTTTTTACATTTTCAATCGTTTTGATGATATAAAGCTGCTGGTTTGGCGTCAGCCGACAGAAATCGGTGAGAAGCCGATACCACAGCGGCGGCATAAATCTTTTAAATTTTTCAATCTTTTTCAACGCCGTATCGGTTAGTTCTTTAGTTGTGCGGTTCTTAAAATTTTTAATATCTTTCATAGCTAATTCCTTAATATGCATTTTGTTGTTGTTTGGATAACACTTTATGAAACGTTGTTCGTGGATAAACAATCTATTTCAAGGTATAAGCATAATATGAAAGAAGATGTAAAGAAATATCTGGGCTTAAAAGTCAGGGCAATTCGGGAAGCCGCGGGGATGACACAGGAAGAGTTAGCGGCGACTTGCGATGTCAGCTGGCGCACCATTTCAAATCTGGAAAGAGGTACTGTCGTTCCGGATTTGGTTATGATTTACAAAATTTCCCAGGAATTCAATATCAGCATTGATGAGATGCTTGATAACAAAATCGCCGATAACAAAAGCCTGTCTCGTTTGGAAAAAGAAAACCAGATAATTGAAAAAATCAGAAAGATTGATGATAATCTTCTGGATTATATTGATGAACAGCTTCGTCTGCTGCTTAAGCATTTTCACCGTTGACGGCTGCGCAGTTCCCGGTCGACGGTTTTTTCGAAGCATTTGTAAGCCTGCCGGATATGGGAAAGGCTTTCGGTAATCGCGTAAAGGTCCATTGTTTTATACAAATTTTCAAATTGAGAATAGATGCCGCTGACCAGTTTGCGGTATTCTTTGGAGTTGGAGTCTTTGATTTTAGCAATTTTCATAATACTCATTAGTCAGTCCTTATAAACTTAGTTGAATTGTTTGTTTTTTTGTGTATTATTTATTTCATATGTATAAAATTGTGAAGAAACTAATTTCATATAGGGCTTATATAAAATGGGGATTAAGGACAGCTCTCTCTGGGCGAGAGAGATTTTGAGTTTTTTAGAAACGGCAAAGAACGGCTCAATCAACGGGACGGCCGAAGCAAACGCCATGAAACAGTCTAATCTGTCACGAACTTTGAAAAGTCTGGAAGAAAAGCTGAAATGCCAGCTGCTGGAAAGAGGGTATAACGGCGTCCGGCTGACGGAAAACGGCCGCGAAGTTTTTAAAGTTGCCTGCGATTTGGATAAGGTTATTTACAAGGTTAAGAATTTTACGATTTCAGACAAGAATGTTTCGGGAAAAATACGCCTGTGGACCAGCGACGGTTTGGGGACGGGATATCTTTCGAACTGTTTGTCGGAATTTATTGCCAAGTATCCTGATGTAAAAATAGACGTTGTCTGTTCGCTTGACACGCCGGGGTCTGCCGGCGGCTGGTTGTTGACCTTGACGTCTGCGAGAATGTCTTCGTCAATGAAGTTTAATTTTATATCGGGGTGCTGAACTTCAAAGTCCCGACAGTCGTCCAATTCCATATTTGGGGCGATGTATATATTGAGCGTTCGGTTTCGCGGATGGGTGTTTTCGTGCCATTGGCGAATTTTCTGAATCTGTTCCTCCAGCTCAACGGCGTATTGGGCGACCCGGAGCCCTTCCGCAGTCGGAGAACTGCCCAAGTGGGTGCGTTTGAGCAATTTGGTGCCGGTCTGTTTTTCCAAATCATTGATTATGACGCCGAGATTAGAGGCTTTCATGTTGTTTTCTTCAGCGGCACGGCTGATAGATTTACAACGGATTATTTCATGAAGGTAAAGAATTCCGCGGATTAGGTTAATGCTGCTCTTAATGTTCATTTTTCAAAATCTTTTAAAGTTGTGACTCAAAATATATAACTGATTCATAAAATTAGTATATTCTAAAATTGATTTGGTCAATCTAATAATGGCGTATGAGCACAGAAACAATCATTAAAGTTGAGCTGGCTACCTCCGAGGCGTTATATAAAGGGGCGATGGCCATCAGAAAACAGGTCTTTGTGAAAGAACAGAGAATTCCTGAAAGCAAGGAGTTTGACGGAAATGATTTTTGCGCGGCGCATGTTGTGGCTTATGTTCAGAAGAACAACCGCCGTCTGCCGATAGGAACGATGCGGATACGTTTCTTTTCCGATTTTGTTAAGTTTGAGCGTATGGCGGTTATTCGCAATTTTCGTAAGACAAATGTTGCCGAAGATATTATGCAGTATGGGCTTAAGTATGTTGCGGAGAAGGGATACCGCCAAGTTTACGGCATGTGCAAACAGGAACTGCTGCCGCGCTGGCAGCAATGCGGCTATCATGAAATTCCGGGTGCCGAACGCATTGAGCAAAACGGCATGGTTCTGATTCCCATCAGTCTTGATCTGAAAGAAAATCCGCAGGCGATAAAAATGACTTCGCATCCGTCGCTTTTGACGGCTTTGGAAGGGCATTGGCATGAAAAAATGCAGGAAGTCAGAAAGTCGTCGATGATGAAAGCGATTTTCTGGAAGTTAAAGAAAATCAGACAAGAGCATTTTAACCTTTAGCCGTTTCGGTAACTTTTTCAAAGCTTTTGGGGCAGTCTGCCGTCCAGCCGGCGGAGCGGCTTGCTTGACTTCTTTTCTGCCAAATGTTACAATTTCAGATGTGAGTGTAACAGATAAGGAGAAAAAAAATTAGTAAAGGCTGGATGTATGTCATTCTGACATGTCTTTTCGAACTTTTTTGGATATACGGTTTCAGTGCCGCGGAAAACTGCTTTCACTTCTTGTTAATTGCCATCATTATTCTCACTGATTTTTACTTTTTGGAGAAAGCCTGCGAGACGATACAGACCGGAACGGTTTATGCTGTCTTTTCGGCGGTCGGAACTATTTGTACCGCGCTGATGGATACGTTGCTGTTTCAGGTTGAGTTCTCTATGGCGAAAGGGCTTTTCATTGCGCTTTTGATTTTGGGCGTTATCAGTTTGAAACTGGCTGAAAACGGTGTTTCCGGAACGGAAAAGGAGTAGAAAATGGGATGGATTTATGTTTTTGTCGCTTCGGCTTTGGAAATTTTGGGCGTCGTGGGGCTGAAATTGTTCAGCCGGCGGAAGAGTTTGTTTAATCTGGCTCTTTTCAGCGGAGGTTTTGCCCTTTCATATTTGTTTCTGTATTTCTCCTTGGCCTATTTGGATATGAGCATTGCTTATGCGGCCTGGATGGGGTTGGGTACGGCCGGAGCCGTTATTATTAATATGGTGTTTTTTGGCGAGAGCCGGAAAATGTCACGGATTGTCGGCGTCGGTTTAATTGTTATCGGCGTTGTCGGTCTGAAAATGGTTTCTTAGTTTTACCATTTGAACCAAGAGAAATTTTTATTGACATACTCAGTTACCGTCAGGTATGCTGAAATATATTCCGCCGCCGGGCGGAACAGCAGGCACTGTAGTTTTCTGTCGTTAGGCCTTTGAAGACAGAAAACGGGGTGCCTTTTTTTATGGTGATTTGGGAGGAGGATTTTATGTCTTGGCTTTATTTGCTGGTGGCAGCGGTTTTTGAAGTCGGTTGGCCGGTCGGTTTGAAAATGGCGGAATTGTCTTCGTCAAGGATCAGCTGGATTATTTTTGCGATTGTTGCCATGACTTGCAGCGGCATTTTTCTTTATATTGCACAGAAAGAGATTCCGATAGGTACGGCTTATGCCGTTTGGACCGGTATTGGGGCAAGCTGTACTTTTGCTGTCGGAGTGTTGTTTTTTCATGATGTTTGGTCTCCGATACGTTGTTTGGGGATTTTTTTGATTGTTGCCGGTGTCATATTACTTAAATACGGACATTAAGATAACTTGTTTACCTGACTGAATTTATAAAAAACTCCCCGTTTGAAAGTGAAAACGGGGAGTGCGCAGGCGGGACGGGGTGGTCAGCGGCGTTCTGCCTGCTTTTGCAGCAGTTTGGTTATATCCAATGTTGCACCGTTTTCTATTTTGACCATTTCATGATTTTTTATTGCCTCTGAAACTTTTTCTTCGTGTGCTGCTTCAGATTTATTAATCATACCGGCAAGGTCTCCTTGCAGCATGATTTCTTCAGAGAAATAATGGCGAACTTGATTTTTTTTATCCAGAAAGAAAACGGCGTTCAGTCCTTCTTTGCTGTTAAAGTCAATTCTTCCGCTGGTGTTATCGTGGAAAAAGTCTCCCAGCTTGTTGGAAATTAATGTTTTGTCACCGATTTTTCTGATACCGACGGCGCCATATTCTTTGGTCAGGATAACGGAACGGCTTTCCTGCTGTCCGTTTTCCTGAACGCCGATAAAGACAGTGCCGTCATTGTTTAATGATTTTGAGGCGTATTGGATGTTTTTAACTTCATCGCGGATGGTTCTGAAACGAAGGGTCTTATCTGGTATAGCATAGGTTTTGCGTTCTGGTTGATTTTGAATAACCGTTTCGGTGGTTGTGCTGACAGAATCGCGAGATTCTGCCGGTGTTTCCCGGGCGAGGGCGTTCCCGGATAAAGCAGTAAATCCGGCAGCTAAAGCGATTGTTTTTAATTTAGACATATTCTTTTCCTTCATAAAATAAGTAGAACCACTTCACATAAAATAATATTAAATTTTTTTATTTTTGTCAAAGTTTTTTATTTCCCTCTTTCCCTTTTTTATTAAGTAAAATTAAAGAATTATTTCTTTGATGACTGTTCTTTTTTGTCAAAAAGTGCGACAAGATGATTTATCTGTCGGAGTTTGGAAGTTTCCCTGTTTTCGTTTGACAGAAACTGCCCAAAATGATAAAGATGCATTTATCTGATTATTTTTCTGCCTATTATTGAAATGTGCGGCAAACACCGTTTGCCGAAGTTTTTCAGTGCGGGCGTAAATCCACTCTTCAGCAAGCAGGGAGTACATGATTGTCGGAAGCAAAAAGTTAATGCCGTTTATGTTTGGGCAGTAGGAGTGAAGACAGTACCTCTTATAAAAGACCAAGTAGTTTTTGACGATTATGCCCGAGAGGCTGGTGAGCGCTTTTAAAGTTAGTGTCTGTGAGCCGTTGCGAAAGCAAATAAGCAGATATTGGTTTTTATGAAAAGACTGTCTGTTGACGAGAAAAACATCTGTGTGAATCTTGAAATGGATGTGACCGGCGTAGTGGAGTATTCCTCAAGGTATTATTGGGGGACAAATCCCCGGAACGACCGTTATCAGGTTTTGTTTCAGGTCGGAGGGCTGTTTTTTGAATATTCCCGCTGGGGGAGTTATTCGGGAACGGGAACCAGCCTTTATGAGATTAGCGAAGAGGCATATCGGAAGGCGATTGTTCAAAATGAGCAGAAAGTTCCGGGCGGAACATTCGATGACGGCAAAACGCTTTATTCGCTGGTTAAAACGGCAAAAAAGCATTTGAACGAAACCGTGGGATATGCTTTCTGCCATGTTAAGTCTCCGTCTCCGGTCAAAGCGGCCATGCAGAAAGCCCTTTGTGCCGAAAAAGCCAGAATCAAGGCTGAAAATATCAAAATTGACCGGGCCAATCAGAAGTATGCGCGCAAATGCGGTTCATTGGCTCGCAAATTGGGTCTTGCTTTTGAAAATGTTCTGGCAATCGGAGCCGATGAGGCAAAGCTGAAAAACTTTATTCTTTCGTTGGCCGAAGCCAGAGAGAGACTGAAAGAAATGGATGCACAATCCGCCGCGGAGATAAAGCATGAGTTGCTTTCCTGCGGCAGGGCAAGGAAGAAAGCGGCGATCGACAAGCTTGGCATTTATATTGCCGATGCTGATCCAAACCGCCTTTCTTTTGATGAACTGTTTGTTTGAGTGCCGAACAGAAAAGAAAACCCCGGAAGCAAGTCCGGGGTTTTCTTTTAGTCTGAAAGGGGGTGCGAAGAAATAAAGACAGCCGGATAATTTTCTTCTTCGCTCAGCGGTTCATATTGTTGCAGAAGTATGTTAAAAGCGTTTTCGTCAATAAAAAGCTCATTTAAATTGTCGGCATTCCTCTTTAAGACGCGTTCTTTGGCCGTATTCAGGTCGCAGCGAAGAACGTGGAAACAAACCTCCGGCGTCAGCTGACGGGCCCAGCGGTAATAGGCCTGCCGTTTTTTCTTGCTCCAGAAGCCATAGTCTAAGATGACATTGTGTCCCCGGCTTATTTCTGCTGCAGCATCGCGGCGGATTTCCTTGTCTGTCAGTTTATATTTTTCGGGAAAGTCTTCGGGGCTTCTGCCGTAACGGGCGCACATTATTTCATCATGTGTGAAACGGACGGCAGGCAATTCCTGTTCCAGTCGTTTGGCATAAGTCGTTTTACCGAAACCGATAAAACCGCAGATTAAGTGAATGGCCGGAATTTTTCTGATGATGATATGTTTAAACCATTTTTCCTGAAAAGCGGTTTGTGTTTCAATTTCCAAATCTGATATTTCGTCCTCTTGCGGAATAATAATCAGTTTGTCGTCGTTATCATCGGTGCGGTGAATGACGGCGGTACATTTTCCGGTATAGTTTTGCAACGGCCGGTCGATATTAAGAACATAAGCGTCAATTTCTTCGCCGTCTCCGGAAACGGTACCGGGGAGAAAACCGTAATTTGCTTTATATACAAAGCCATGTTTGGGATGGCGGCTTCCGAGAGGGCGATCCATAGTGACGGAGACAGTTTTTCCGAGATATTTTAGGGCTGGCAGCATATTTCCTCTTTGAGCGAGACAATTGAAGAGTATTTTATCTGTCTTTAAGAGGAAAACAAGTGTTTTTATAAATAATTGCACGAAGGAACAGGATCTCCGGTATAGGAGGTTCTGTTTTTTTATGTGAAAAGCTGAAATTATATATTGATATAATAAATAAAGTCGGATATTATCTGTCCAAAACGAACGGACGGAAAGCTCTACTGTACACAATTTTAACTTTAATGTTGAAATATAAAAGCGGGTCGGGTATTATCTGTCCAAATATATATGGACGGGAAGCTCTATACTATGTCCAGAAAGTCTATTTTAAAGGTGTGGAGAGTCGCTGTATCCGGCGGCCGTTCAACTTCCCGTCCTCTTTGTTAATGTTTGACTGTGAGGATAAACAGAAGAATGAAAATAGGAATAATTGGCACCGGTTATGTAGGATTACCGACGGGCGTCGGCTTGGCGGAGTTAGGCAATCAGGTAACCTGTATTGACCGAGAACCAAGTAAGATTGAGGCTCTGCAAGCCGGAAAAATTACTCTGTATGAAGACGGTTTGGAAGAACTGTTTCACAAAAATGTTAAAGCCGGACGGATTAAATTTACCACCTCTATGAAAGAGGGCGTTTCCTCTGCGGATTTGGTTATTATAGCGGTAGGGACACCGCCGCATCCGGTGACCAAAGAAGCGGACATGAAGTACATTCATGCCGCGGCGACAGAGTTGGCCGAGCATTTGCAGGGTTATACTGTCGTGGCAACCAAATCGACGGTCCCGGTAGGGACGGGGGATGATGTAGAGGCCTTGATATCAAAGAAAAATCCGTTTGCCGATTTTGACGTTGTTTCTCTGCCGGAATTTTTGCGCGAGGGTTTTGCCGTGCATGACTTCTTTCATCCCGACCGGATTGTTGTCGGAGCCAATACGGAGAAGGCCAAGGCGGTTATCAAAGAGCTTTATAAGCCGTTTGAAGGCAAAACCAATATGCTGTTTGTCAAGCGCCGTTCAAGCGAAACCATCAAGTATGCATCCAACGCCTTTCTGGCGATTAAAATCCATTACATTAACGAAATGGCGAATTTTTGTGAAAAAAGCGGAGCCGATATTTCTGAAGTGGCTCAGGGAATGGGGCTTGATACGCGTATCGGCAACCGCTTTTTGAATCCGGGGCCGGGATATGGCGGGAGCTGCTTCCCGAAAGATACCATGGCGATGGCCTATATGGCACGCCAGAATGAGGTTGAGATGAGCCTGATAACAGCGGCAATCAAAGGAAATGCCGACCGCAAAAAGCAGATGGCTGGGCGGATATTGGATAAGGTCAAAGATGTTAAGAATCCGAAGATTGCCGTGCTTGGTTTGGCTTTTAAAGACGGAACGGATGACTGCCGTGAAAGTCCGGCAATGGATATTGTCGGCGAATTGTTGCTGCAGGGAGCAGATATTACGGCGTATGACCCCAAAGCCATGGGGACGGCCTGCGGTTTGCTGGGGAATAAAATCAGCTATGCCGATGATATGTATGCCTGCTTAAAAGATGCGGATGTTTTGGCTATACTTACCGAGTGGAACGAATTTAAAGCGCTTGATTTGGTACAGGCAGCACATTTAATGCGCCATAAACAAATCGTAGATTGCCGCAATCTGATAAATGCGGAACAAGCGGCTGCCAATGGTTTTGATTATCAGGGTATTGGAAAATAATATAAGAGGAAACTAAGTATGAAAGCTAAAGTGTTAATTACCGGAATGGCCGGTTTGTTAGGAAGCAATTTCTCTCGTCATTTGTTGGCTGAGGGATATGATGTTGTCGGTATCGATGATTTCTCCGGCGGTTATAAGGAAAATCTGGCTGACGGTGCCAAGTGCGTAAATATTAATCTGGCGGATTTGGAAGCCGTTGACAGGTTTTTTCATGATGAAAAGCCGGATTATGTCTATCATTTTGCCGCTTATGCCGCCGAGGGGCTGAGTCCGTTTATCCGCAAATATAATTATACCAATAATTTGATTTGCTCGGCCAATTTGATTACTTCGTCCATTAATCATGATGTCAAAAAGTTTATTTTTACATCTTCCATGGCAACATACGGGCGGGAAAATACGCCACCCTTTACAGAGGATATGCAGCCTAAACCGCTTGATCCGTACGGAGTTGCCAAATATGCGGTGGAAATGGATTTGAAACTGGCTAAAGAACAATTCGGGCTGAGCTATTCGATTATCCGCCCGCATAACATTGTCGGTAAATATCAGAATATCTGGGATCGTTATCGTAATGTTGTCGGTATCTGGATCAGAAAGGCCATGCATAATGAACCGCTGACGATTTTCGGCGACGGCTTACAAACCAGAGCTTTTTCAGACGTTAAATATTATTTCAAGCCTTTTGAACAGCTGATGTATGAATATGACGGCGAAATTTTCAATCTCGGAGCCGATAAGGAGCGGACGATTTTGGAAGCTGCCGAATTGGTTCGCAAATGTGCCGGAAACTTTGGTTTCAAACCGGATATTGTGCATTATGAACCGCGGCATGAAGCTAAGTTTGCTTTTTGCAATCATGATAAAGCCAAAAAACTGCTTGGTTTCAGAGATGATACCGATCTGGAAGAAACAATCAATGAAATGTTTGAGTGGGCTTTGACCCAGCCGGACCACCCGGTCAAAAACATGAGCTATGAGACAGACAAGAAAATTTATTCATTCTGGAAGTAGGAAAACATGAATATACAGTATATGCATGAGCAGCTTAAATATTGGCGTTATAAGCTGTTAGCCAGAGTGTTGCCGCTTAGAAAAGCAAAAAAATATCGCCAAAAAAGGGATTATCTGGGGAAACTGTTAGGGAATCCTGATTATAAGTTGCTTTTAAATTCCCCTTATTTTGATTGTTCATATTATTTAAAAAACAATCCGGATGTTGCAAAGCATAAAATGTATCCGGTTGAACATTATTTAAAATATGGCTGGAAAGAGGGAAGAAGTCCATCGCCGTTGTATAATTTCAAATTTTATCTGGAATGTTATCCTGATTTAGTGAAAGCGCAAGTTAATCCAGTGCTTCATTATCTGAAATATGGGTATAGAGAAAGAAGAATTCTTTATAAGAATCCTGATTATCAGAGCTGTCTCTTATACACATCTGACGCTG
>OWIL01000983.1_pt1 | contig 15585 bp, 10 predicted proteins | sample 1732871 | NCBI WGS metagenome assembly OWIL01 (sample SAMN05065763, study PRJEB22554) | human gut metagenome | biome: ENVO:2100002; feature: ENVO:00000062; material: ENVO:00002003 | host: Homo sapiens | place: USA
TATTAAGTCGTCGGCAGCGTCAGATGTGTATAAGAGACAGTTTCAGTTCCTTGCTAACCGGGCAGCCGGCAGCGATGCCTTGCTCGATGATAGCCTCGATCTGAGGTGCAAGTTCTTTAGTCTTGTCTGCATCGTACATGTTTTCAATCCATGCTTTCAATACTTCCTTAGCCTCAGCAGGAGCATTGTCACCTTCCAAAATCTGGTTGAACAGTTTCACGATACGGTCACGCATCTTTTCATTAGCGAGTTCCATACCCAAACCGAATTCGCAGAAGTCTTCGAACAAAGAGTTTGCCCAAGCAGGACCTTGACCCTTTTCGTTCTTAGTATAAGGAGTAGAGGGTACTGAACCGGAGTAGATAGAAGAACATCCTGTTGCATTGGCTACCATTTCGCGGTCACCGAACAACTGAGTGATCAACTTCACGTACGGAGTTTCACCACAACCGGAGCAAGCGCCTGAGAATTCAAACAACGGAGTAGCGAACTGAGAGTTCTTTACGTTAGCTTTAACATCAACCAAATGTTGCTTGCTTGCTACCTTTTCAGCACAGTAATCCCAGTTAGGAACTTGGTTCAACTGGCTTTCCAGATGTTTCATAGTCAAAGCCTTGCCACCCTTCTTCGGATTACCCGGACAGATATCGGCACAGTTACCGCAACCCAGACAGTCGAGAACATCAACCTGGATACGGAATGTCATACCGTCGAATACTTTACCTACAGCTTTCAGCATCTCGAAGTTTGCACCCTTCTGCTCTTCAGCATCCAGAACGAACGGACGGATAGAAGCGTGAGGACAAACATAAGCACACTTGTTACACTGGATACAATTTTCAGCATTCCATTCGGGAACGAAAGCAGCTACACCACGTTTTTCGTATTTAGCTGTACCTTGATACCAAGTACCATCTTCGATGCCCTTAAATGCAGATACCGGCAGCAAGTCACCATCTTGTGCGTTGATCGGACGAACTACTTCGTTAATGAATGCAGGATCGTTGTTTTCAGTCTTAGCGTCGTCAGCCAGGTTAACCCAAGCAGGATCAACGGTCAATTGCTTGTATTCACCACCACGGTCAACGGCAGCATAGTTCTTGTTTACGATATCTTCACCCTTCTTGCCGTAAGACTTCTGGATAAATTTCTTCATCTGTTCTACAGCCAGGTCAACAGGGATTACACCTGTGATACGGAAGAATGCAGATTGCAGGATTGTATTGGTACGGTTACCCAAACCGATTTCCTGTGCAATCTGAGTTGCGTTGATATAGTATACAGAGATATTGTTCTTAGCGAAATACTTCTTCACACGGGTAGGCAGGTTCTTGGCCAGTTCTTCGCCTTCCCAGATTGTATTCAGCAGGAATGTACCGTTCTTGCGCAAACCGCGGGTTACATCATACATGTGCAGGTAAGCCTGAACGTGGCAAGCCACAAAGTTCGGAGTGTTTACCAAGTATGTAGAACGGATCGGAGTATCACCGAAACGTAAGTGAGAACAAGTGAAACCACCTGACTTCTTTGAGTCGTAAGAGAAGTAAGCCTGGCAGTGTTTGTCAGTATTGTCACCGATGATTTTCACAGAGTTCTTGTTAGCACCTACTGTACCGTCAGCACCCAGTCCGTAGAATTTAGCTTCGAACATACCTGCACCGCCCAATGCGATTTCTTCTTCCTGAGGAAGTGAAGTGAAGGTTACGTCGTCTACGATACCGATAGTGAAGTGGTTTTTCGGCATCGGCATAGCCAGATTCTTGAATACGGCAATGATCTGAGCAGGAGTAGTGTCCTTAGAACCCAAACCGTAACGACCGCCTACGATTACCGGAGCATCAGCTGCACCATAATAGCAGTCTTTAACATCGAGGTACAACGGTTCGCCGTTCGCACCCGGTTCCTTCGTACGGTCAAGAACTGCAATAGTCTTAGCAGTCTTAGGCACAGCAGCCAGGAAGTGCTTAGCGGAGAATGGACGATACAGGTGTACGGCAACCATACCTACCTTTTCGCCATTAGCCATCAGGTGGTCGATAGCTTCACGGGCAGCTTCGGTTACAGAACCCATAGCGATGATTACGCGTTCTGCGTCTTCAGCACCATAGTAATCGAACAATCCATATTTACGTCCTGTGATTTTAGAAATTTCATTCATGTATTCTTCTACAATAGCAGGAACTGCTTCGTAGTAGTTGTTGCATGATTCACGGTGCTGGAAGAAGTGGTCGGGGTTTTCAGCCATACCACGGGCAACCGGATTCATCGGATTCAATGCGCGAGCACGGAATTCAGCCAGAGCTTTTTGGTCAATCAGCGGAGCGAGATCGTCGTTTTCCAACATCTCGATCTTCTGGATTTCGTGAGAAGTACGGAAGCCGTCGAAGAAATTAACGAACGGTACACGAGCTTTGATAGTTGACAAGTGAGCAACACCGGAGAGGTCCATAACTTCCTGTACAGAACCTTCTGCCAACATGGCGAAACCTGTCATACGGGTTGACATAACATCCTGGTGGTCACCGAAGATACACAGCGCGTGAGAAGCCAGTGTGCGGGCTGATACGTGGAATACGCAAGGCAGGAATTCACCGGCAATCTTGTACATATTCGGGATCATCAGCAACAGACCTTGAGATGCAGTGTACGTTGAAGTCAACGCACCGGCTTGCAATGAACCGTGAACGGCTCCGGCAGCACCGGCTTCCGATTGCATTTCCTGTACCAATACTGTTTCGCCGAAGATGTTTTTGCGTCCTGCGGCAGCCCATTCGTCTACGTACTCAGCCATCGTAGAAGAGGGAGTGATGGGATAGATAGCAGCTACTTCAGAGAACATATACGAGATATGCGCAGCAGCCTGGTTACCATCACAAGTAATGAATTTCTTCTGTTTAGTCATAACTAAATTGAATTATTATTAAGTGAATAAATCTCAATATAAAAAGCCGAACATCCAGAGTGGAATCTGATTCCCCCTTCCTATTTCCGCTTTGTGCAGGGCATAGGTGACGCCGGGATTATTTTTTATTTTCATACCTTCCGGACAAATCTTGAAAGGCATCACATCGTCCACCAGGAATGACATATTCTTGTCGCCTTTGTTCACCTTGTGATCTTTCCACAGGGAATTTGCGAAGAAAGTGTCCAGCACATCTAGTTCTTCCACTTTCACGGGATAGATGGAGTACATCAGGTTGGAGTTGTGCATCATAATCTTCGATGGTTTCTTGGGGAATTCTTCTCCCTTCGGATATACCATATTGATAAGGCGTGCATCTGCCAAATATTTAATGTAGTTCATCACCGTGGCACGGGATGTTTGTATGTCGTTTGCCAACTGGCTTACGTTCGGGGCTTTCGGACCGTCTACTGCCAGCATATAAAGCAATTTCTTGATTTTTGAAAGATATTTCAGTTCAATCTGTTTGATAAGCAGGATGTCCACTTCTACCATCATATTCATGGTCTTCAGCAGATTCTCCGAGAAATTGCGTTTCTCCAGAAAGAACGGATAAAAACCATGGTGCAGATAGTCCTGCAAGTAATCCAGTGGGCGTACCTTCGAAAGGATACCTTTGGCAATCTGTTCGTGGTTGCTCAAAATCTCTTCCAGTGTATAAGCACGGAACTTCATGCCTGTTTGCAGGTTCAGATACTCACGGAAGGAGAAGCCACGCAGGTTATAACTCTTCACTATATCGCGCAGTTCCAGGTTTTCCTCTTTCAGTCGCATCACGGACGAACCGGTAAACACGATTTTGAGGTTTGGAAAGCGGTCGTAGCACATTCTCAGTTCCCTGCTCCAGTCCGGATGTTTGAATACCTGGTCTATCAGCAATACTTTTCCGCCGCGGCGTTGGAATTCATAAGCGAAATCAACGATGCTGAAATAAGAAAAGTAGAAATTGTTCATATTAATAAAGAGGCAGGAACGGTCAGTGCCGAATTTCTCTTTAGCATATTGCAACAGAAACGTGGTTTTACCTACACCACGCGTTCCTTTAATACCGATAAGACGGTCGTTCCAGTTGATCTCATCCATGAGGTCACGGCGAACGGGGGCATTGGTATGCTCAACAAGATAGGCGTGTGTGCGGTAGAATGCTTCCATGCTGTTAAATTCAGTTTATCGGGCGACAAATATACGTCTTTTTTATAGAATTGCAAAGTAGAGATGGCAAAATATCTTTTTTGTTAGTGAAGTTTATATATTTGCTTTACCTTGTTTTTCTCTGTAATTTTGCGGCCTTAAATAATAAAGAACTGTAATAGTATGAAACTCTATGTATTTAACCCAGACACGGACATGGCACTTGCTAATAATGAAGAAAATTATATGGCTCCCGCTTCTGCCTGTCGCATGGCCCAAGATCTTGCTTTATTACCCGTTTGGTATGCCCAACCCGGCAGTGCAGTACTTGCTCCTTCGGCCTATAACGCTGATTACCTGCAAAAAATGAAACAATTGTTCCCCCTTTCCGTGCAATTGGTCACTGAACCGGAATTACCCGATTATGCGGAATCCCAAATTGTACCTTGGGGATGGAATCGCGCTTTCCGCAAGCGTATGCAGAAGGCCGGTATTGCCCAACATAAACTTCCTACGGAAGCAGAGTTGCGCGAGTGTCGTATGCTTTCTTCCCGTGCGTATGGGATGGCTCTTGCTATGACGTTTGAACTGAATAAAACCCTCAAATGTGTTTGTGGACGTCATTTTCTGATATCAGGGGAGGGCAAGGAATTCTGCGTTCCGGATATAGTCGATGATTTTAAGGACGGCTACCTGTTCAAGTCCGTGTGGTCGGGCAGCGGAAAGGGGTTGCGTTGGTGTCGCCGTGGGCTGACGAAATCTACGGCTGATTGGTGTCGTCGGGAATTGGTGAACCACGGGGCTCTTATACTGGAACCTATATATAAAAAGGAGGGGGATTTTGCCATGGAATTCTACTCCAACGGTAGGGGGAAGGTACTGTTTAGCGGCTACTCGCATTTTATTACGGATGAGAAAGGTGTTTATCGTGGTAATATGTTGGTTTCTAATGAGGAAGTGGAACAGTGGATTCTACGGTATATCCCTTTAGAAGCCTTTGTGTGCATTCGTGGGTATTTGCAGAAAGTTATAGAAGGAATTTATGGTAGGTATTATTCCGGTCCTATGGGGATAGATATGATGATCTGTCCGGATCAGAGAGGATATCCGTACGCCATTTATCCACATGTTGAAATTAATGTGCGCATGACTATGGGGATGGTTGCCCGTCAGCTTTATGATAATTTCGTCGCTCCCGGTAGCAAAGGAATTTTTAATGTCGACAATTTCCCTTCTGCCGAGGCTTTGCGGACGCAACATGAACAGGACATGAGGGATTATCCATTGATAGTGGAGGAAGGAAGAATCGTCTCCGGCTATCTGGCCTTGGTGCCGGTTACTCCTCAAAGCAGGTACCGGGCTTACGTGCGGGTGGAGGTGTGTTAACCTCACGGAACCTCATTTAACCTCACGGAACCTCACGTAACCTCCGACTGTCTCACATGCTATTCTTATCTTTATGGCTTTAAACTAAAACATAAAGAAAGATGAAAAGGAATTTCTATTTGCAGCATCCGCTGATGGCTATGCACGATCCCAGAATGCAATATCTGTTGAAAATGGAAAAGCTCAAGGGAACAGGGGCTTATTGGTTTGTTATCGAGAAATTGGCTATGTTGCCCGGCTCATGTGTCGATATGGAGTTTTTGCGTCCTTACTGCAAGATGCATAAGATATCTTTTGCTTATGTCAAGAAGATCATTCTCGGTTACGAGCTTTTTGATTTTGAAGAGGACGGATCTTTTGCGCCTGCCGAACTGAACCCACTGCATAAACCGGTTCAAAAGCGGGAGGAAACAGTTGCGGATAAAACGGGAAAACCGGAAGATTCGGTTCGAAAAACGGTTCCGAAAACGACCGGAAATGTATCGGAATCGTCGGTTTCCTGGTCAAAAAATGACGAAAAACGACAAAAAACGTCGAGGAAAAAGGCGGAAAAACGCACCGAAAAATCATATAAAACGCTGAATGATAGTATTATTAGTGAAAGTGTTGATACGGATAATAAAGAGAATATAAAAGATATACTAACAACAGCAGCAGAAGAAAAAGAAAGAAACACTGCTGCTGCTGATTTTTCCAATGTCGAGTCTCGTCGTACGGATGCCGCGGCTTGCTGTACGGTTGCCACAGTTCAGCGTTCGCAATGTCACACTTCACCGCTTCCGGTGCCACACTTCAGCGTCCCCAATGCCGCACTTCACACTTGTTCAAGTGTGGCGTTTCACCCATTCAAGTGTGGCATTGGGGACGCTGAAGTGTGGCATTCGGGAGGGTCATCTGCCCGCTTCGCTTTCATTGCCACAACGGTCCACGGCAGTGACAGCAAAATACTTCTTTGCCGTCCAGAAGCGGACGGGAGCATACGTGTATTCCGTTCCTTGTACTCGCTGGGCAATAATATTTTCCGGATTGGAGGTATCCACCGGGTAAGTGTCCGAGCCGTAGATGACGTAGGTCGGTACATTACGTTTGTCGTTGTCCGTGGCGGGCATCCAACTGAGGTGGATGTATCCATCCGGCAGTCGAGTGACAGTAAGATGGGTAGGGGCTGTCGGTGGCACGTTGTCTATCCAGGGCATGGCAGGTTGCAGGGCAGGAGCGGTATAAAAGTCCTCTTCCAATACATCATACAACCCTTGTGTGTTGTCCATCAGATATTTCACACGATAATGGGCCTGACCTGCCAGTTTGTGGGTACGGATGAAGTGCATCTGACGCTCCACTTCATCCAGTGTCCAGTTTCCTTCACTGGGATCGAGGAAATAGATACCCAGTCCGGGAATGATCTGGCGACCATTACTTTGTTCCTGCCAGTCGAGAGCAAAAGGATAGAAATGGTTACCCCGGAAGTAAAGCATGGGATATATCTGATCCTGTATGCCTTCACCCAACCAACCTTGTGCATCTTGGTAAACAGTATGAAAAGCATTCCATCCGCGGGAAGGATAACGGGAGGTATCACGGTATTTTCCTACAGGGCAGGTACTTACCTTTACCCAGGGTTTCAGAGCTTTCACACCTTTGTAGAGGTGTCGGACGATTTCCGTAATGTTATCCCTGCGCCATTGGGCGAGGTCGCGTCCTTTGCCATATTTCCGGAAATCATAGGTGTCTGGGAATCGGGGAGCATTCTCCGGATAACGCAGATAATCGAAGTGGACGCCATCCACGTCATATTTTTCCACAACCTCGCGTACAAGGCTCATCAGATATTCTTTGGTTGCCGGATTTCCGGGATTGAGGAAGTATTCACGCTTATAAGGCACACAAATAGCGGATTTCTGTTTGGTTACGGAGGCATTGCCCAGATTGGCAACATGCTTGCGATTGCCTAACGGAATGGCTACCATCCAGGCATGGCACTCCATACCGCGCTTATGACACTCTTCTATGGCAAAAGCCAGTGGATCGTACCCCGGATCAGCAGCTGTTTTCCCAGTCAGAATGGAGTTGAACGGTTCTATCTTCGAGCGGTAGAGCACGTCACCGCGCGTTCGCGTCTGGAAGAGCACAGTGTTGAAGTTGGCATCTTTCAGTCGGTCAAGTATCTCGACTAGTTCTGCCTTTTGTTTTCGGATGCCTTCGGGACTGGTGGCACGGGTACGGGGCCAGTCCAAACCATAGACGGCGGTGACCCAAGCAGCGCGCACTTCGTATTTTGGAGGACGGGTAACCATCTCACCGGCAGATTGTGCGGTAAGGGGCAGAACGAATGTGATAAATAATATAGTGAGAAGTAACTGTTTCATGTTGATAGAGATTTTATTGTAATACCTAATACTTATTCTAAACAAATTCTCTTTTCCTTCTTTATTTCTGTCATTTTTAGCGGCGAAGATAAGTAAAACACTTGAGAATGTTGTGCAGTTTCCTTAGAAACTATTACATTTGCGTCCATTAAAAATAATGAATAACGCACCATGATTACATTTACGCTTTGCCTGTTGGCATTAATAGCAGGTTATTTTCTTTACGGGCGTTTCATCGAACATATTTTCGGTCCTGACGATCGTAAGACGCCTGCTTTGACTAAGACCGATGGGGTGGATTATATCCCTTTGCCCACCTGGAAGATTTTCATGATACAATTTCTTAATATTGCCGGTTTGGGTCCTATCTTCGGTGCTATTATGGGGGCTAAATTTGGTGTATCATCTTATTTGTGGATTGTGCTCGGCAGTATCTTTGCCGGAGCCGTACATGATTACCTGGCAGGTATGCTCTCTCTGCGTAATGGCGGTGAAAGCTTGCCGGAGATCATCGGTCGCTATCTGGGAGTAACTACCAAGCAGGTGATGCGCGGTTTTACAGTTCTTTTGATGATATTGGTAGGAGCTGTCTTTGTGGCCGGCCCTGCCGGATTGCTGGCAAAACTGACACCGGAATCTTTGGATGTTACGTTCTGGATAATAGTAGTATTTATCTATTATATTTTTGCCACTTTGTTGCCGGTTGATAAAATTATAGGTAAGATATATCCGCTTTTTGCTGTTGCATTGCTTTTTATGGCGGTGGGTATACTGGTGATGCTTTATGTGAAGCATCCTGTCTTACCGGAATTCTGGGACGGATTACAGAATACGAACCCTAATGCTGTTGAACTACCCATTTTCCCGATTATGTTTGTCAGCATAGCCTGTGGTGCTATCAGTGGTTTCCATGCTACGCAAAGTCCGTTAATGGCTCGTTGTATGACGAGTGAACGTCACGGTCGCCCTGTGTTCTATGGTGCTATGATTACCGAAGGTATTGTTGCCCTGATTTGGGCGGCAGCTGCCACCTATTTCTTTCATGAAAACGGAATGGGGGAGACGAATGCTGCCGTAGTAGTGGATGCTATCACCAAAGATTGGCTCGGTACTGTGGGAGGATTCCTTGCTATATTAGGTGTGATTGCCGCGCCTATCACGAGTGGTGACACCGCTTTCCGCTCTGCCCGCCTTATTGTGGCAGACTTCCTCGGAATGGAACAAAAATCCATGCGTCGTCGTTTGTATATATGTATTCCTATGTTTCTCGCTGCTATCGGTTTGTTGCTCTACAGTTTGAGCGACAAAGAGGGTTTTGACATGATTTGGCGTTACTTTGCATGGACCAATCAGACGCTTTCCGTCTTTACGCTTTGGGCGATTACCGTCTATCTGGTACGTGAAAAGAAAGGGCATTACTTTTATGTAACTTATGTTCCGGCTGTATTTATGACAACTGTTTGTATAACATACATCTGTATAGCCCCCGAAGGCTTTGGCTTAGGACCTCAGACTGCTCTCGGTGTTGCCATTCTGGCTGCTGTGGTAGCTGCGCTCTGGTTTAGTATCTGGTATTTTAAAACGACTAAAAAACTTTGGTAATGAAGAGATTTAAAAAATCTACAAGCATCACGATTGCTCTGCTTATCTATGTGAGTGCTACGGCAGCCTATTTCCTGCCGCGCAACACTGTTATCAGTGATACGGAAAAATACGTCACTGTTGCAGCATCCTATATCATTGTGTTTATCCTCTGGTTGGTGTTGCGTAAGAAAGAAGACTTGCAGCGAAAACGTAGAGAGGAAGATGAAAAGTACAATAACACCAAAAACTAATAAGTAACAATGAAAAAATTAGCATTACTCGTTTGTCTGCTTGTGGCCACAGTGGCTGCCCAGGCACAATTTGAAAAAGGAAAGTGGATCTTGAATCCGTCTATTTCCGGCTTAGGTTTGTCGCATAATACAGAGACAGACAAGACTTCATTTGGCATTGAAGCCAAAGGTGGTGCGTTTCTGCTGGATAATGTGGCGTTATTGATACATGCAGGAGCCAAATGGAATGAAAAAGGAGGTGATACGGATGTTTATACACTCGGTGTGGGCGGTCGTTATTATTTCAGTAAGATTGGTCTATATCTGGGTGCTGATGTCAACGTAGACCGTTGGGATTGGGGGACAAGCGATGATACCAAGTTTTCTTTCGGTGCGGAAGCAGGGTACGCTTTCTTTCTGTCGAGGACGGTGACACTTGAGCCGGCTGTGTATTGGAACGTAAACGGTGACCGTTCGGTATTTGGTCTGAAGGTTGGTTTCGGTTTCTACTTCTAACTTACATAACTCCTGCTATGAATAAAGCAAGCTAAGATTTTTCCGCTTTGCAGATTATTATAAATTGTCCCATGAGATAAAACAATTTGTCTTGTGGGACGATTTTTTTTATCTCATGGGACGGATATTTTTATCTCACGAGACAGAATAATCCGTCTCATGAGATGAGTTTCACTCAATTATTTCATGTGCAGTTTTTCTTGCAGGAATTGTCCTGTATAACTTGCCGCACATTTTGCCACTTCTTCCGGTGTACCTGCCGCTACCAGATTTCCACCTTTGTCACCACCTTCCGGTCCGAGGTCTATCACATAGTCGGCACACTTGATAACGTCCATGTTATGCTCGATGATTACGATGGAGTGTCCACGTAATATCAGGGCATCGAAAGCTTCCAGTAATTTGCGAATATCATGGAAATGTAGTCCTGTGGTCGGTTCGTCGAAGATGAACAGGGTAGGGTCTGCCTTTTCCTGACTGAGGTAATAAGCCAGCTTCACGCGTTGGTTTTCACCACCTGAAAGGGTAGAGGAAGACTGTCCCAGTTTGATGTAGCCTAATCCTACATCTTGTAGTGGAGCGAGTTTTTTTACTATCTTCTTCTGTCCGTGTTTAGTGAAGAACTCTATAGCTTGGTTCACGGTCATTTCCAGTACATCGTAGATGTTAGCATCGTGGAATTTAACCTCCAGTGTATCAGCTTTGAAGCGTTTTCCGTGGCAGGTTTCACATTCCAACACCAAGTCGGCCATGAATTGCATTTCTACTGTGATGGTTCCGTCACCTTTACATTCTTCGCAACGTCCGCCCTCACTGTTGAATGAAAAGTAGCCGGCAGTGTATCCCATTTGTTTGGCAAGTGGTTGATCTGCCCATAGTTTGCGGATTTCGTCGTAAGCCTTGATGTAAGTTACAGGATTTGAACGACTGGATTTGCCAATAGGGTTCTGATCTACAAATTCTACATTTCGCAGGTTTTGCAGGTCACCGCCGATAGAAGCGAATTCGCCCGGACGTTCGCTGCACTCATCCAGTTCGCGTTTCAGGGCACGGAAGAAGATATCGCGTACCAGGGTACTCTTTCCCGATCCGCTGACGCCGGTCACTACAGTCATTACATTCAGAGGAAAGCGCACGTTTACCCCTTTTAGGTTATTTTCGCGTGCCCCGGTCAGTTCTATGTAGTTATTCCATGGGCGGCGATGTTCCGGGACAGGAATTTCTTCTTCTCCCAGCAGATAACGAACGGTGTAGCTGTCGCTGTTCGGCTGCAAATCTTTCATATCTCCCTGATAGACCACTTGTCCGCCCAGGCGGCCGGCTTTCGGCCCGATATCTATGATGTAATCCGCTGCACGGATGATTTCTTCGTCATGTTCCACGATGACAACCGTATTACCCAGTTGTTGCAATTGACGCAATACGTGTATCAACTTGTCGGTATCGCGACTGTGTAGTCCGATACTGGGCTCGTCAAGGATATAGAGTGAACCTACCAGGCTGCTGCCCAGTGAAGTGGCTAGATTAATACGTTGGCTCTCACCACCCGAAAGCGAGTTGCTGAGACGATTCAGTGTCAGATATCCCAATCCGACATCGAGAAGGAAGCGGATACGACTGTTGATTTCCATGAGAATACGGGTAGCAACATCTTTGTCGTGCTTATCCAGTTGCAGGTTATCGAAGAAGTTTTTCAACTCCGTAATCGGCAGATCTACGAGTTGGGAAATATTTCGTCCTCCTACTCGTACATAGCTGGCTTCGGGTTTTAAGCGGGTGCCATGGCACTTCGGACACAGTGTTTTGCCACGATAACGTGCCAACATCACGCGATATTGTATCTTGTACTGATTTTCCTGCACCATCTTAAAGAAGGCGTTGATACCCTGGAAGTAAGGAGTGCCTTCCCATAGCATCCGGCGTTGTGCGTCCGTCAGCTCATAGTAAGGTGTAAAGATGGGGAATCCGGCTTTTTCGGCACCTCGTATCACCATATCTTTCCATTCACCCATCACTTCGCCACGCCAACAGACAACAGCACCGTCGTAAACGGACAGCGAACGGTTGGGAACCACCAGATGTTCATCAATACCGATTACTTTACCGAAACCTTCGCACTCAGGACAGGCACCGATGGGGGAGTTGAAGGAAAACATCTGGTCGCTCGGCTCTTCAAAAGCAATACCGTCTGCTTCGAATTTGGTGCTGAAGCGATACAGGCTGGTGGTTCCGTCAGGCTGATAGAACCGGAGCAGACAGGCACCGTCGCCTTCGTACATCGCCGTTTCGGCAGAGTCCGTCAGTCGGCTGACCGCATCTTTTTCTTTGGATGCTACCATACGGTCTATCAATAAAAAAACGGTATCTCCTTTCTTGGGTTCATATTCATCAATGCGTATCATCTCTCCGTTTACTTCCAGACGGTTGAAGCCCTGCTTCATATCAATGTCCAGTTGTTGTTTCATTGTGCGGTCTTCACGCAGTAGTATCGGAGCGAGCACTGTGTATCTTGTCCCTTCCGGATAGCCTAACATACAGTTTACGATATCTTCAGTGGAATGTTTTTTTACTTCCTCTCCGCTAATGGGGCTGAATGTCCGTCCGATGCGGGCATACAATAATCGCAGGTATTCGTATATTTCGGTAGAGGTGCCGACAGTGGAGCGTGGATTGCGGCTGCTCACCTTTTGTTCTATGGCGATGGCAGGCGGAATCCCTTTGATAAAGTCACATTCAGGCTTGCTCATACGTCCCAGGAACTGGCGGGCATAACTGCTCAGACTTTCTACATAACGACGTTGTCCCTCAGCATAAAGTGTGTCGAATGCCAGGGAGGATTTACCCGAACCGGACAACCCGGTGATGACAACAAGTTTGTTTCGGGGTATTTCTACGTCTATATTTTTCAGGTTGTTGACGCGTGCGCCTTTGATGAGTATGGAGTTGTTTTTGGTCATAATCTGAGTCACTAAAGTGAATTTAAGTTGCAAAGATAATCACTGCAATTCAAATATGTATAATGATTGGCAGGTTAAGATTTGTTATACTTTTAAATAGTTGCTGACATACAAGCGGGAAAAGCACTATTTTTATGCGCATTTTAAAAACCAATCATCCTTATGCAATACCCTCGGATATGCCTGTGTGCCATGTTGGTATGCTTGTTTTCTTGTTTCGGGACAGTTATGGGACAAGATACAATTGATCTGAAATCGCTTGCCGACAGTGTACGGAAAGCGAATGGTAAACCGAATTTTCTACCTTTGGGTATGCACTTCCTTGAATTGGCAAAAGAGCGGAAGGATACGGCTAATATCAGTGACGCTTATGCTATTCTTGCCAGTCATTATTATGAATTAGGAGATACGGACAGTTTGCGCCTGGTGACTTATGAATATATGGACTGGGCAGATCGTTGCCATCGTAATACCGATCGCTATCAGGCATGGAGGCAGTACATCCAGCGAATGACCGAGAAGGGGTTGCAAGAAGAGGTGATGAAGGAGACGGATTTACTCTGCAAAGACGCCGAGAAACGGAAAGATAAATACGGCATGGCATCCGGTGAAATGTGTATAGGTTATAATCACCGTGTGTTCGGTCAGAATATAAAGCTATGCCTTGAATATTATGACAGTGCATTGAAGCACTTTGAAGAAGGCAAATATTACCGTGATGCTTATGTCGTTTCCCTCAATATCATTCAAACTTATCTGGCACGTCAGTCATATAGTGATGCTGTGCCTTATCTGGACCGGTTGGGACAGTTGGGAAAGACAGTAGAGGGGAAGGATGTTGTAATAGGAGAAGCCTTGTATATGCGCTATTATCAGTTCCGGGTTATTGCTGTTTTGGGGATAAAAGGAGAGAAAGCGGCAGCACCTTATATTCGTGAAGCAAATGCTTATTATCTTAAAAATAAAGAGTCTATTTCACAGGAGGGCTGGTTCGGCTATAAAATTATGTGCAGTCAGATTTTGGGTAACATAGGCAATGCTGTGGCTTATATGGATTCTCTGATTGATTACCAGCGTTCGATAGGCAATTATTATCCGGGAAACTACCGGCAAAAAGCCATTATGCTGGAACAGACCGGACATTACAAGGAGGCATGTCGTGCTTTTGCAGAGTATTCTCAGTTGAATGATTCTGTGCGTACGGCAGAGATGGATGAACAGCTGAACAAATATACCGCTCAGTTTGAGGTTGACCGTCTGAAGATGGAGAAGCTGGAACTGAGTGAGAAAATGAGCCGTGAGCGTCTGGCTTTTGTGTTTGGGGCGGGTTGTGTGATATTACTGCTATTGATATTGGTTACTTACCTTTATATTCGTACTCTTTCCATGAACCGGAAACTGGATGTTGCTCGTAAGGAATTGCAAAAGATGGGGCGCATTAAGAGTTCGTTCATCCAGCACGTCACGCATGAGTTGCGTACACCGCTCAATTCTGTAGTCGGTTTTTCTGCATTGCTTGCCGAAGAAGGCTTGGATGTGGAAGATGCCCGTGAATATTCCAGTCAGGTAGAGAAGAACAGTGCTTATTTGTTAGAACTGATTGATAATATTATAGATATTGCCGATATGGACTCACAGACTGCGGATATGCCCAAAGAAGCGGTGGATGTGAATGCCTGCTGTCTTGAATGTATAGATGAGTTGGGTGGGAAGCAGAAAGAAGGTGTGGAACTGCAATGGGTTCCCTCTCCGGATGCCCCGGTGATACAGACGGTACGGGCCTGGATGAAACGTGTGCTTACCCTTTTGTTGGATAATGCCGGGAAATTTACCGAAAAGGGTGTGATCCGTCTGCAATGCGAGGAAGATAAGGAGAATAATATCATACGTTTCATAATAGAAGATACTGGTATCGGCATTGAGCCGCAATATCAGGAAACTGTTTTCGAGCGTTTCTTTAAAGTAGATAGCTTTACTCCCGGTACAGGTCTGGGACTTTCCATTGCCCGTCAGGTGATGGATATTGTAGATGGAAAGATTTACCTGGATACTTCGTACAATAGTGGCGTCCGTGTAGTTGTTGAATGGCCAATGAATTGAATAAACCCTAATCAGATTTTATAAAGAATGAAAGTAAGAACCCTTTTGTGCGTATGTGCCCTGCTCTTTTCTCTGACAGTGGCAGCGCAATTCCAACCCGAAAGATACCCCAAACGTGAATTTCGTGCAGCCTGGATACAAGCTGTTAACGGACAATTCCGCGGAATTCCCACCGAGAAGTTGAAACAGACCCTGATCGGTCAGTTGAACTCCCTGCAAGAGGCAGGCATTAATGCCATTATCTTTCAGGTACGTCCCGAAGCCGATGCTCTCTATGCTTCGCAACTGGAACCGTGGAGCCGCCTGTCTCTTATACACATCTGACGCTGCCGACGACTTAATAGGTGTAGATC
>OWIL01000995.1_pt1 | contig 15473 bp, 9 predicted proteins | sample 1732871 | NCBI WGS metagenome assembly OWIL01 (sample SAMN05065763, study PRJEB22554) | human gut metagenome | biome: ENVO:2100002; feature: ENVO:00000062; material: ENVO:00002003 | host: Homo sapiens | place: USA
ACCTATTAAGTCGTCGGCAGCGTCAGATGTGTATAAGAGACAGCCGTCTGAATGTGAATGCCGAACTAAAGCCTTGGATTACAATGGGGATGAATATCAGCGGTCTGAAATCAAATGCCGAGATGGGTTCCAAATACATGAGTTCGCTTTTTAGTAACATCTCCAGCCCCGGTATTGTCTACCGGCATCCGGATGGCAGGTATGGATCTGCCGAGAATCCGGAGGAAAATCAGCAGGTACAAAGTCCTCTTTATCATCTGAATATGTATCAGGGAGATATTGAAGTTAATAATCTCACTTCCCGTTTCTGGGCGAATATAAAGGTTTTCAAAGGTTTAAATATAGAGGCTTCTTACACGTATCGCCGTAATAATCTGCAAGAGGAAGAGACTCCGGTTTATGCTGACCGTTGGAGTTTTCAATCCAACACAATAACCCAGATGGCAGCCGGTAGAACGTTTGTAAGGAATAAAAATTGGACTAATACGCATCATGTAGCTGATGTGGTAGCTCGCTATCAGAAGACATTTTTTGATAAGCTGGATGTAGGTATATTGGCGGGAGCCAGTCAGGAAAAGGATAATGTAAAATGGTTTGAGGCGAAGAGATACGATCTTCTCGCAGATAATTTGTCGGTCATTAATGGTGCTACCGGGGATTCTGAAACAAGTGGGGCTGCAACAGACTGGGTGATGCGCTCTTATTTCGGACGAATAAATTTGTCATGGGCGGACAAATATCTGTTTGAAGGGAATATTCGCCGGGACGGTTCTTCCCGCTTCCATAAAGATCACCGGTGGGGGACGTTCCCTTCCTTCTCCTTGGGATGGCGTATGTCGGAAGAAAACTTTATGAAGTCAATTAAATGGCTGGATATGTTGAAGTTGAGGCTTTCATGGGGTGCATTGGGTAATAATGCGGTAGATAATTATGAATACCAGTCTGTGTACAATAAAGATAATTATGTCTTAGGAAACTCTGTTGTGCCGGGGTTGGCACAGATACAGTTAGCTAATGCGTTGGTTTCATGGGAAACGACCTATGTCACCAATATTGGACTTGACTTCAGTCTTTTTGGCTCAAAGTTGGATGGAACAATAGAATTTTTTAATAAGGATACGCATGATATTCTTATCGATCTGCCGGCACCATTGCTTGTTGGTAATGCGTCTATCCCTACTCAAAATGCAGCAAGAGTGCGGAATAGAGGTATGGAGATGAATCTGAAGTGGAATCATAGGATTGGTAAAGTAAACTATTTTGTGGGTGGTAATTTTACTTTCATAGATAATGAAGTAACCCGGTTTAAAGGAGAGGAAAGATCGATTTCGGGGACGAACATGATTCAGGAAGGCTATCCTATCAATATTCAATATGTATTGGCGGTAGACCGGATTCTTCAAACGGACGAAGATATGTTGTTTGTTGAAAAGATGATTAAAGACGCACCGGTCGATCCTGCTACCGGACAACGTGTTAACCCGTTTGCTTCTTATGGAACTCCGAAGAAAGGCGATTTCTTATATAAAGATTTGAATGGTGACGGTGTCATCGACGATAATGATAAATATGCAGTAGGGCATGGACTTGCTCCCCGTCTGACGTATGGCTTCTCCTTAGGGGCAGAATGGAATGGATTCGACTTCTCTTGTTTGTTCCAGGGAAATGCCGGTTTGCAGGTATATTGGCAAGATAAATTCTATATGGGATATATTAATTATGGAGATGTAATCAACAAAGAAATAGCCGAAGGTGCCTGGCGGGAAGGGCGTACAAATGCCACTTATCCCAGATTACTGACCGGGTTGAATACGTTAAATGCCCAGCCGAGTGATTTTTGGGTTCAGAATAAGTCATATTTGCGATTAAAGAATGTTCAGATAGGGTACAAGATTCCTAAGAAACTTCTTCAAAAGCTGGATATATCCCAACTTCGACTATACACAAGTTTGGAGAATATGCTAACTTTTACTTCCTATAAAGGGATTGATCCGGAGATAAGTGGTACAACTTATCCGACGATGAAGCAGATAACGGTAGGTGTGAATGTAGTCTTTTAAAAAATACGATTATGAAAACAGTCAATTATATTATGGTAGCGGTTGCCGTGACACTGGGATTCAGCAGCTGTTATGATCTGGATGTGGCTCCGTATGATAAGGTCGCTCAAAATAACTATTGGAAAACGGAAGCCGATGCCAAATCGGGAGTTATGGGGGTATATGCCCAACTGAAGGATTATGGTGCTTATGGCTATATGCCTCTTTTCGACACTTACTCGGATATAGGTCACGGACCGGGCGGACCTGTTGAACAGGGCACATATAACGGTGCGTATGATTTCCTGGTGCAAAATTGGCGGGACACTTATGATGGTGTGCAGCGTGCCAATACCGTTATTAAGAATGTATCGGGTATGTCAATTGACGACCAGGTGAAAAATAACGTCTTGGGAGAAGCTCATTTTCTGCGGGCTTTGTATTATTTCCATTTAGCTGATTTTTTTGGCGGAGTACCTATCTATGATGAGAGTTGGGAAGTCTCCGAATCTTTCAATGAAATGTTGCTGCCTCGTAATTCAAGAGAGGAGGTTTGGAATTTCATTATTAAAGATCTGACTTTTGCTATTGCAAACCTTCCTCTCAAATGGGCGATCTCCGACTATGGAAGGGCGACAAAGGGAGCGGCTTATGCATTACGTGGAAAAGCATATCTTTATACAAAGAATTGGTCTGAAGCGATTGCCGATTTTGAGGAAATTGTATATAACAAAACCAATCAGTATGGTTATCAATTGTATCCGGATTATCTGACTTTGTTCACTTCGGCAGGACCGGTTCCTAATGATAATGAAACGGTATTTGCCATTCAAAATAAAGGTACTACTGACAATTTGTATGGTATGCCGCTTTGTACTTTGTATGGAACACGCGGCTCTTATGGCGGTGGTCGTGCTACTTGTATGCCGTCGGTAACTTTGGCGGATATGTATGAAGAGAAGGATGGACAGAAGTTTAACTGGAATAATTATATTCCCGGATATAATGAAAGTGATGCAGTGAAGAAAAAAGCGTTTCAGGCAACCTTGAATTCGACCAAACAGAAATTGGAAACAATCCCTGATACCACTCTGTTAGGTGAGATTTACAGAGGAAGAGATCCGAGAATGATGCAGTCATTGATTGTTCCTTACTCTTATTATAATGGCTATATAGTGGGAACAGGGGCTAAAAAGCAATTGTATGCGATTGCGGCAGGTACTACGGTGGCCAATGGTTTTATTCAGAATGACAGAGGCTGGAATGTGTATTTTTACCGGAAGTTTGTCCCGATTGAAGATATGGGTGGTGCTATCACCAATCGTAATTACACTCCTATCAACTTCCCTATCATTCGTTTTGCAGATGTATTATTGATGCTGGCTGAAGCTTATAATGAAGATAACCAATTGGACAAGGCTGTCGCTGAACTGAATAAGGTAAGAAAAAGACAGTCAACGAATATGCCGGCATTAAATAGCGGACCGGTCTGGTTACAGGTTTCAGATAAAGAGGATATGTTCGAGCGTATTATGCACGAGCGGGCTGTGGAACTTGTTGGTGAAGGACATCGTTTCAGTGATTTAAGACGTTGGGGGTTGGCTGTGCAATATCTGAATAATCGTCAGGAGAAAGACTTTACCGGAGAAATTCGCTTTACCCGTAAGTTTACGGAAAGAGATTATCTGTGGCCCATCCCAAGTGAAGAAATTCAGCGGAATCCGGCTCTGAAACCTAATAATCCGGGATGGTAACTTGTCCGTTTTTTGTATGTACTTAGTAAACAAATGGAGGTAAACAATGAAAAGAGAAGCTTTTAAAATGTATTTGAAACCCGGTTTTGAAAAAGAATATCAAAAGCGGCATAGCGAAATATGGCCTGAACTGGTAAAGCTTTTGAAGGCGAACGGAGTGTCCGATTATTCTATATTCTGGGATCAGGAAACGAATGTATTGTATGCTGTGCAGAAGAATGATGGTGCAGGTTCGCAAGATATGGGCGATAATGAAATCGTGAAAAAATGGTGGGACTATATGGCGGATATCATGGCAGTTAATCCGGATAATTCACCTGTCAGTATTCCATTGGAAGAAGTTTTTTATATGGAATAAGAGCGTTAACTATTAAACGAAAATAATATGAAATTAGGATATAAACATTCGATCATCCTGACTTTGCTGTTGTTAGCACAGATGCTTATGGCGTGTAATGATAACGCGAAGAATACGGAAATAGCTTTAGTTTCAGATGATGCCGTTAGTATTGGATATGGTGGCGGGGAAGAACTGATTAAGTTCATTTGCTATGATAACTGGACAATTTCATCAGATGTGTCGTGGATAACATTTGGGGGGCCGACAGAGGGTAGCGGCAATGCAATTATAAAGATTCATATAGAGAAAAATACATCTGGAGGGGATCGTACGGGAAAGCTCTCTATTACTTGTGGAGGTAACATAAAGATAATAGAAATCAGACAATCTATAAAAACGATTGATATAGAACATAAACATCCTTCTATCCTTTATACCAAAGAGGAATTGTTGAATATAAAACAAATGGTTGAAGGCAACAGTTCGGCAAGTATAACAACGACCTACAACAATCTGATGAAGCGCTGTAACAATGCACTGACTTATACGGCGACTCCTTATACGGGACAAGATCCTACAAAGTTTATTGAAGAGAGTTATGTTCCCGGATCAAACTCCCGCGATCTGGCTTTGGCATACTGGTTTACAGGGGATAAAAAATATGCCCGGAAATCAATTGAAATAATAGAGGCTTGGGCGAAAGCGTGTAAAGACATTAGTTATGTGGCTGATGCGGGCAGTGCGATGTATCTTACCAGAGGTATGTATCCAATGGTTTGTGCTTATGATATGCTGATTTCGGAGAATATCATGAGTGATGAGACAAAGAAGAATATAACAGATTGGTTCCAGGTGCTATATAGGGAAGGGATAATTAGTATCAATTTGTGGGAAGATAACGATTACTTTAATAAGCAATATTACCAGAATCATCTTGTAGCCCATTCAATGGGAATACTGATGCTCGGACTGGTTACAGATGATGATGAATTGGTTCAGTTCGCTATTGATTCTCCTGCAAACCCAAGGGATGTAAAAGAACTGTTAAGCGGCTGTATATTGATGGATGGCGATACTCCGTGCTCAAGAGAAAAAGCAGGTTCGGCTCCTCCTGTGAAGGGGGAAATTTATGATCGTTACCGTCACGACACAGGGCCATTAAAGGGATTGCAATATACGCATCTCACACTCACATTATTGTCTACAACTGCTCGTATGTGCTATAATAACGGGTTGGATTTGTTTGCGTATACAGCTCCGACCGGAGAGAATTTACGTTACTGTTTTGAGTATTACAGTGATTTCTACCGGTCTATGGATTCATGTATAAAGTCAGGATATTATTGTGGTGAAACGGAACGTATGACAAAAGCCGGTGATAATCCGGGTATGTATGAAATGGGGTTGCGATATTATCCGGATAGCGAACCTATCAGGCAATTGATAAACTCGGGTACATTCAATAGAGAGTCGTCATATATGGACTTATTGGGATATACCCGGCTTCTTTCAGCAGAAATTAATGAATAATTCAAAAGCGATAGATTATGAGAAAATATATTTCAGACCATTGGATAAAGTCATTTATGATAATGATAGGCATCGGGCTATTCGGAGTGTCTGCCGGAGTTTTGCAATCATGTGACGATGATGATGAAATACAGAACAAACCGACTCTTTATATCATAACGGAAGATATTGAAGCTCTTAGCACTTATGGGGGAACTATACCGATAGAATTCCTTTGTAATTTGGACTGGCAGGTATCAACAGATGCCGCTTGGATTACTTTGGATGCTAAGGCAGGCAGTCAGAGTGCTACCATAAATGCAAAGGTTACTAGAAATGATGAAGGGGTGGACAGAATGGGTGTGATTAAGATAGTGGCCGGTGAATTGGAAAAAAGATTGAATATTCATCAGAAATATAGAGATACTTCTACGCCACAGTTAAGCATCACTACCAAAAGTCCTATCAAACTGGATTTTGAGGGTGGAAGAAACTCTATATCTTTCGTTTGTAATGTCGGTTGGGAGGCTTCAACCGATGTAGAGTGGATTAGTTTTACCAGCGAAACCGCGGGCTTGGAGGATGGAACCTTGAATTTTGTAGTGGAAAAGAATGGGGATGATGTGATCCGGGAAGGAAAGATTACTATTACTGCTCAGGGTATCACTAAAAGTGTAGATATTGTTCAGCAAACTGAAGCAATGGGGGGAGTGAACTTATTGGATACTCCTGAAGAAGATTACAGCTTTGAAAGAATTACTACCAACAAATATTGGCCGGCTCTTGGAGAATGGGGTGGATCGGATAGTCAGGGGATTGGTAAATTCGGAGCAAGTGCCACTGCCGTCCGGGTTGCTGCAAACTCGCCTATACCTCATACCGGATCATCTTATTTATTCGTACGTATGCGTGAGAACGAAACTGCCAATTCTTTAGACTGGTTATGGAGAAAGGTGAAAGGGTTGACTCCAGGCAAGTCTTATACATTTTCCTTCTGGTTCAAGACTCCTTCAGCGGCGGAAATGCCTCAGCCGGGAAATATCAGGCTTGGTGCGGTGATTAATGAAACGGACATACCGACATTATCCAATCCATTGGCTCCGGAAGTTACTTTTGGATTTGTTGCGGCTTCCGATGGCGTTTTAAGCAGTTCTGATGAGCATAAGAAAGTTTCTTATACTTTCACTATGCCTGCTGATAAGACAGATGTATATATTGTTTGGAGAAGAAATGGAAATCAACAGCCGTTCCTTGACGATATGAGTTTGGTAATGAATTAACGGATATGAACGAATCTTGGCCCAGGGGTACAATTTTAATGTAATCCTGGGCCAAACTTTATATGAACAATATGAAAAAGCTTCTAAGTATTTTGATTTTATGCTTCTGTTTTTCATCTTTTATACAGGGAAAGATTAAATTACCTGCTATGATGGGAGATCATATGATACTCCAGCAAAATAGTAGCGTTAAACTGTGGGGATGGGCGGATAATAAGAAAGTTACTGTTACTACCTCCTGGAATAATCAGACTTATCAGGTACTAACGGATAAGAACGGAGCCTGGTTGGTTAAGGTGAATACTCCTGGGGCAAGCTATACTCCTTATTTCATTACAATTAGTGATGGAGAGGAGGTTATCCTTTCAGATATATTGATAGGGGAGGTTTGGATTTGTTCCGGTCAATCTAATATGGATATGCGTATGATGGGAAATACGGGACAGCCTATTGATCGTTCATTGGAGACAATTCTGCATGCTGGTAATTATCGTAACCGTATCCGCTTTATTGCTGTTTCAAGAACGAAAGATGTACAGCAACGAACTGATTTTGAAGGGAGAAAATGGGAGGTATCGGCACCGGAAGCGGTCATGACTTGTAGTGCGGTTGCTTATTTCTTTGCAAAACAAGTCACAGAAGTGCTCGATATTCCGGTAGGGCTGGTTATTAGTAGCTGGGGAGGTTCCCGGATAGAATCATGGATGAATGAGAAAACATTAGCTTCTATTGATGGAGTAGACATAGAGGCTGCCAGAAGTTCGAAATTAAAAATGCATCATCGCTTGGAGTGCATGTACGATACCATGTTGTGGCCTGTGAGGAACTTTACCGCACGTGGTTTCCTTTGGTATCAAGGGGAGTCGAATATCTTCAACTATTACTGTTATGCTCCGATGATGACTGCTATGGTTCAGTTATGGAGAGAGGTTTGGGAAGCACCGGATATGCCTTTTTATTATGTCCAGATTGCTCCTCATAAGTATAAAGATAGTCAGGATACGGATGCAGCTTTATTAAGAGAAGCGCAGACAAAAGCTCTTGAAGCGATACCCAATTCCGGTATGGTTTCTACTACCGACATTGGTGATGAGTTTTGTATTCATCCACCTCAAAAAGACATAGTAGGGCTTCGTTTGGCTACTCTGGCTTTAACTAAAACATATAACATTTGTAGACTTCCACCTACTGGGCCGACGATGACGAAAGTCGATTACTTAGAGGGTAAGGCAATTGTCACTTTTGATAATGCTTCTGCCGGATTAACGCCGGCATTCTGTAACTTGGAAGGATTTGAGATTGCAGGAGCTGATAAGAAATTTTATCCGGCTCAAGCACAAATTGTAGATCGTACACCCACAGTGAGAGTTTGGAGTGAACAAGTCAATCAACCGATAGCTGTGCGGTATGCTTTTCGTAACTATGTAGGAAATGTCTTACTGCGTAATACTTTTGGATTGGCTGCATTTCCTTTTCGGACGGATGCGTGGGATGATGTGAAATAAAGAAGATGTTTTGTATTGGATATACAACTTAATGCTTAGAGTCAGCAATCAATTTCTTTTGTATGCTGTTCCGAAAAGTGATTACTTTCAGAAAATATATTCAGGATAATTGATAATATTTTCTTTATGATAGCCCATAAGAAATAAGTTTGATATTATCCTGAATAATATTATCATAATACAGTTTTTTACTTTCTATTAAACCTTAATACTGCCTTTACCGGGAAATGATCCGAAGGAATATGAGATTCATACTTTCCAGTAGTTTCGTTCTTGGTGCGATAAGTATCTGTTAATACACCGTATTTCTCTACAGTAAAATTGGGGGTTACGAAGATATGGTCAATACGGTTCGGAGTATATGTATTCGGATTCCAGCCTGTACATGTCCCATTAGTCGCATATCTCATTTGAGCTACCTCGTAAGAATCTGATAATATTCCGGATTCATGAAGAACCTGATAACTTTCACTGGTTTGGTCTACATTGAAATCACCTGTCAGTATAACGGGATCTTTGCCGCACATTTCCTTTATTTTGCTAATAACCAGTTTGGCACTTTCTCGGCGGGCTACCACTCCGATATGATCCATGTGCAGATTAAAGAACCAGAATTTGAACTTACCGGTTTTGTCTTTGAATTCTCCCCACGTGCAGATGCGGGTATAAGCAGCATCCCATCCTTTATTTGGCTTTGTAGTGTCTTCCGACAACCAGAAGTTGCCGGACTTGAGTAGCTTGAATTTATCTTTCCGATAGAAAATAGGAGCATATTCTCCTTTTGTCTTGCCGTCATCCCGTCCTACACCTATGTAGTTGTACGCAGGCAGAGCGTTGAGCATGTCTTCCAGTTGATTATGTTTCACTTCCTGTGCTCCAAAAATATCGAAGTCATGGAAAGTGATTAACTGGGTAAGTACCGGGCAGCGTTGTTCCCAGCCATTTCCCGCTTTGGCATCGTTGGGATTACTGTTTCGTACGTTGTAGGAGGCTACATTTAGTTGCTGCGCATTCAGTATTGACACACCACAGAGCGCCAATACAATCAAAAGTTTTCTCATTGTCTTTTTATTGTTAAATGGTTATTTAGCATCTTTTTCTTCTGTTTGTTCGCTTCTGTATTCTTTGGGAGATGTATTGTACAATTTCGCAAACTCCCGGTAGAAATAAGACTTGTTCGAGAAGCCTGATTTATACATAATTTCGGTAACGGTGAGCTTAGTTGTTTTTAGCAGGCTAGCGGCATACTCTAAACGAATGGTACGGACAAACTCGCTTGGTGTTTTTTCAGTCAATTCTTTGAGTTTGCGGTACAATCCTGCTTTACTTACTCCTATAAAGTCTGCAAGAGAATCCGGATTCATGGATTCATCGTCGATATTATCTTCAATGAACTTGATAATCTTGTTCAGTAATAATTCATCCTCTTTGTGCATGGTGATCCCATCCCTTACAATAAGAGAGGAACGGCCGGATTTGAAATACTCTTTCATCAGAGAGTATTTATTAATCATATTCTCTACCGCACTCAACACATGTCTTGGATGGAAAGGTTTAGGGATATACAAATCTGTCCCGTGATTATAGGCATTGATCTGGTCTTCAATAGAGTTTTTGGCAGAAATATGAATAACCGGAATATGCGCTGTCCGTTCATTAGACTTCAATATATCTGTCAGTGTAATGCCATCTAGTTTGGGCATTAATACATCACTGATAATGATGTCCGGTTGCTTTTGTTCTACTTCTTTCAGCGCCTCTTCTCCATCGGCAGCTTCGCGAACCTGATAGTAGGGAAGCAGAATATCTTTCAACAGTTCCCGGATATTCTTTTCGTCTTCTACAATCAGTATGGTAATTTCTTTCTGCTTAGGAATGAAAAGCATTTCACTGACCTCTGTCTCTTCTTCTGTAGGCTGACTTTCTTTTTCGGAATTCACGTGCATAGGAGGCAGGGATACATTGAATTCTACATATTCTCCCAAAGTACTTTCTATAGTGATTTCTCCACCTAATAATTCAGTCAGGCTTTTGGTTAGGTTCAGACCCACTCCGGTACTCCCGGCATGCTTCAGGTTACTGCTCTCGAAAATCTTAAAGCGACTGAATATTTCGCTCGTTTGCTTTTCAGTCAATCCCTTACCAGAGTTGCGTATACGGAAATGTAATGTTCCGGTAGTGGCATTCTGTCTTATTTCAGCCCGGATATATCCTCCGGACGGTGTATACTTGAAGGCGTTAGATAATAAGTTGAATATAATTTTCTCCAGTGCATTCCGGTCTGTAGTAAAAGACGACACTTCTTTACTTTTGAAACTAAAGTCTATTTTATTCTCTTCAGCAATTTCAGTATAGTTGTCTGACACATAATCAACGAGTAGCTGGATATCTACTTTCTCTGCATAGATAGCCGTATGTCCCGATTCTGCTTTCCGAAACTCCATTAGTTCGTTGATGAGTTTCTGCATCCGGTCGGCATTGTTCTTGATGATGTAGATATACCTTTTCGTATAACTGTCAAGGTCTGCTTTTTCCAGCAGATGCTGTGCCGGACCATATATCAGTGTTAGCGGAGTGAAGAACTCATGTGCCACGTTCGTAAAGAAGTTCAACTTCGATTCATGAATACGTTGTTGATTTTGCTTTTCAATATGTTCTAGTAAAATCTGGCGATTCAGTCGGATACGATTCTTGATGACGGACTGTGTTATATAAATAGCAATAGCAATTAAAATAAAATAGATAATAAAGGCAGTAGTACTTAGCCACCAGGGATAGGCGACATCCAGATGAAGAGAGTAGATCTGATTGCTCCATACACGGTCACCATTAGTACATTTTACTTCCAGTTTATATTTCCCCGGAGGAAGTTTGGTGATGACGATATTGGGGTTGTTTTCGTTGTAAATCCATTCATCGGCGAAGTCAATAATCCGATAACTAAATTCGCAGTTCTCGTTGTTGATAAAGTCGTGTGCTGTGAACCCTAATGTAATGTAAGGTTCGTCATAGTCGAGCCGGAGCGTATGATTAAAAATACGCTCGTAAATGTTTTGGCTGGTATTATTAATTTTTAGACTATTCAAACTTAGAGTAGCAATATGGTCCCGTAAACGTATTTTGTTCTCATCGAAATAATTCAGCCCACTGACTCCTCCGAAATACAACCATCCTGCTTTATCCTTAAAAATCGCTCCATCGGAAAATTCATCATTTTGTAATCCGTTTCTGGAAGAATAGTTAGTAATCTTTCCCGAAGATAGATTAATAAAAGAGATACCTTGATTGGTACTTGCCCAGATATTACCGTTTTCATCTTTCAGAATACCGTGAATCGTATTGTTGGGTAGTCCGTTGTGATCTGTATATTCCATAATAGATGGCGGAATGTCTGCCGGAAATAATCGATTGAGGCCGTAACTGGTGCCTATCCAAATGCTGGCAGAATCTCCTTTGGTCAGATAGAGTATATCATTGTTGGTTAGGGATAAAGTAGAGTCTATCTCATGAATTTGTTGGAAGCATTCGGATGCGATATCGAACTTATTGATTCCGCCACCTCGTGTGCCTAGCCAAAGTTCATTTTCATTATACCCGGCAATGACCGAATAAATGATATTATTACTTGGTGAGGAAGGTCCGGGAGATTTATATTGTTTCATTTCTGTCACTTTATAACTTTTTCCTTCCCTTTGCAAGGTTAGTTTGATAAGTCCATAGCCGGAAGTGCCCAACCATAATAGTGAGTCGTTATGAGTGAACAGAATGCTGTATACAGCTTTGAAAGTCGGATATTCAGCAGGAATGCTTAACTTCTTTACCTGACTGCTATTAAGTGGAATATAATTGATGCCCGTTCCCTCGGTTCCGATAAATATGTCTCCGGACATATTTTTTCGGATAGTATAGACAGAATTGGAAATCAATCCGTTGCCGATTGACAGATAAGGTTCGACCTGCCGTTCCTGTTTGTCAAGCAGCAGAATTCCTTCTCCTTTGGTTCCCACGAGTATATTACCATTATCTTCTTCGCAAAAACAACGTACGGGATAATCAGTTTTTACGGTGTGGAATGGAGAACTGTGTTCATAGACTTCCAATACTCCTTGCCCGTCGGTGCCTACCCAGAGTATATTCTGCGAACCGATGTAGATGGTGAAAATGGATGCTTTCGCTGGTAATTGAGGTAATTCCATTGAAGCATTATCTTCCAGATTATACCTGATACATCCCCCTTCGATAAAGCTGATGAGAAGATACTCTTTGTGGCAGATAACTTGCGAAACCGTTTTATTTTCTGGAATATCTATGCTATTCAGTATGCGGTTGTCCAAAGAAACAGTTAATGCCCGGTCATCGTTAATGATAAGATAATCTTGAGAAAGATAAATGCCGGAAATGGAAGCAGGTTGTTTGATTTCTTTTTTGAACGAGAGTTCGGGATTAGAGCTATGGACAGATAGTTGATAATGTAATAATTGTCCATGTCCTGTGAGGAAGAATACTTGGTCTTTGGAATCAATAACGAAATTTTTGATGTCATCAGGAAGATTATTCTTCAATGGAACAAAGTCCTGTTTCCGGTCATCAAAATAGAATAAACCTTGTTCCTTCACATAGCAGATAATGTATTTGCCGGAAGTGATACCCAGCAGGAATGATTTCTCTTGTTTGGGCGGATTGTTCTGCGTACCTAAATAATAAGGAGTAAATTGCTGTATGGAACGTTTCCACCGGTTGACACCATAGTCGGTAGATACCCACAAGACAGAGTCATTTTGCTCGATAATTTGCCAGATTACATTATTACTGATAGATCCTGCATTTTTTTTATTATAAGAATAGGTTTTAAAGCTACGTCCGTTGTAGGCATTCAGCCCGTCCCATGTTCCTACCCAGAGAGTATGTTCCGAATCTTCCAGAAAACAATTCACTGAATTATTGGATAACCCGTCTGCATTCGAAATCTGTTTCACTACATTCTGGGAATGTAATAAAACAGGCATCAGGCATGAATAAATAAGGATGCAGATGTAGCGGAAATATGAGTGTTTTCGTAGAATCATGTCGCAAAGATAGAGAGGAAAAATAAGAAAACAAAGATAAAAATATGCTGTACAACACCTGTATACCCTTTTGAGAATATAGTACACCTTTTCCGTTGTTGTGCAGGGTAGCTTTGTCACCAGAAATAAAAACAACACATATTTAATAATCTGAAAATGGATATTGCAAAACGATTTCATCAAAACCCATTGTTGAAACCCTCCGACTTACAACCGGGAATAGAAGGTATGGAAATCACCTGTTTCCTGAATCCCGGCGTGTTCCGTTTCGACGGAAAAATTTGGTTATTACTGCGAGTGGCCGAACGGCCTGTGCTGAAACAGGGAGTTATTAGTTTTCCCGTATATAATAAAGATGGAAAAATAGAAGTGCTCTCTTTCGATGAGAATGACCCGAAACTGGATGCTTCTGATCCTCGTGTGATAGGATATGCAGGGCAGAATTATCTGACTACCATGTCTTATCTCCGACTGGTATCGAGTGAAGACGGAATTCACTTCAAGGAAGAGCCGGATTATCCTCCTATTTTTGGTAAAGGAGCATTAGAGGCTTTTGGCATTGAAGATTGCCGGGTGGCCACTACTGCCGATGGTTATTATCTTACGTTTACGGAAGTCTCTTCTGTAGCTGTTGGTGTAGGGCTGATTCATACTTATGACTGGAAAAACTATACTCGTTATGGCATGATTTTCCCTCCTCATAATAAAGATTGCGCGCTGTTTGAAGAGAAAGTGAACGGAAAATATCTTGCACTGCATCGTCCGAGTAGCCCAGAGTTGGGTGGCAACTATATTTGGCTTGCCGAATCACCCGACCGACTGCATTGGGGCAACCACTGTTGCATTGCAACTACCCGTCCTGATAGTTGGGACTGTGCCCGCGTGGGTGCAGGAGCGGCACCTATTCGTACAGAGGAAGGGTGGTTGGAAATTTATCATGGTGCGGACTATCAAAACCGTTATTGTCTGGGAGCTCTTCTACTTGATTTAAATGATCCTTCAAAGGTAATTGCCCGAAGTAAAGAACCTATCATGGAGCCTGTTGCTCCTTACGAACAAACCGGATTTTTCGGGAATGTAGTTTTCACCAACGGACATTTGGTAGAGGGAGATAAGATAAGGCTTTATTATGGTGCCAGTGATGAAGTAATCTGTGGGGCGGAGTTGTCTATTGCAGAGATTCTCCGTTCATTAAAGTCGTAATATAAATAAGATAGATAATGAATAAACTAAAAAGAGAGTATCAGTTCTTCAAACAGCAAACTTCTAATGTACGGGTCTTGCTGATGACTAATCTTCTTTATGCGCTGGTGCTTCCTGTAGTTGAGATTTTCGTGGGCGCTTATGTAATGCGCCATACCAGTGAACCGGTTTCGGTGGCTTTTTATCAGCTTTTCATGTACATTGGTATCATCACTACCTCATTTGTGAATGGTTTCTTGTTACGACATGTGAGTGTGAAGATGCTGTATGCAGGAGGGATATTAGTTAGTGGATTGTCGATGTTTGCCATGATGTTGGTAAAGTCATTAGGCTTTGTGGAATTGGGTATAGCCGGATTTGTACTTGGAGCTGCATCGGGCTTCTTCTGGACCAATCGCTATCTGCTGACTCTGAATAACACGACAGATGATAGTCGTAACTACTTCTTCGGGCTGGAGTCTTTTTTCTTTTCCATTACTTCGATTACTGTACCTTTATTGATTGGAGCATTTATCAGTCAGATAGATGGCAGGGAAATAACGGGATGCCTGATTGATATTAATGGAGCCTATCGGTTGGTGACGGTTGGAGTAGTCATAGTGACCCTGTTTGCTGTAGCCGTTTTATGGCGTGGTAAGTTCGCCAATCCGGTGCAGAAGAATTTTCTGTATTTCCGGTTTTGCACACTTTGGAAAAAAATGTTGTTGCTGGCTTCCCTGAAAGGAATGGTACCTGTCTCTTATACACATCTGACGCTGCCGACGACTTAATAGGTGT
>OWIL01001002.1_pt1 | contig 15371 bp, 15 predicted proteins | sample 1732871 | NCBI WGS metagenome assembly OWIL01 (sample SAMN05065763, study PRJEB22554) | human gut metagenome | biome: ENVO:2100002; feature: ENVO:00000062; material: ENVO:00002003 | host: Homo sapiens | place: USA
AAGCCAATCCGATTTGGGATTAGCATCATAAAACAACCAGTTTCACGGATTCAGGTTTTATGTATAAAATAAAAAGACCAGAAAGATTGCTGGTGATAAATTAAGTAGAATATAAGCCATCAGGGAGGAAACGAATGATTACGATATATTATGTTGAGGATGATTTGGATATTGCAGAGAATGTAAAAACACACTTGGAAATCCGTCAAATGGAAGTATTTGTATTTTATAGTATTGCTGATGCGAAACAAGCGTTGCTGAAAAAGCGCCCGGAGCTTATTTTGGTGGATCGGAACATGCCGGATGGGGACGGAGATGAATTGTGCAGATGGATTCGCCGCTTATGGGGAAATCAGCTTCCGATCCTCTATTTGACGGTTCGGGGAGAAACCGCGGATATTGTCCAGGGATTTCAGGATGGGGCAGATGATTATGTAGTAAAGCCGTTTGAACTGGAAGTGCTGTATTCCCGTATCCTTGCATTGTTGCGCCGAAGTGGGCAGACAAAGGAAACTCGGCTTTTCTGTGATCATCTTTTGTTGGACATAGATAAAATGTCCGTTTTTTGTGAACAGGAAGAAGTTATGTTAAGCCAGCTGGAATACCAGTTGCTCCTTCTGCTGATGGAGAACAAAGGGAAGACGGTAACCAGAAAGCAGCTATTAGAGCGGGTGTGGGATAGTAATGGAAATTATGTGAACGACAATACATTGACCGTTACCATGAAACGTCTGCGGGAGAAATTACACAACCCAACCTGCCTGAAAACCATACGCAGTTTTGGGTATCGAATGGAGGAGAGCGTATGACGGAGAGAAGCAAACAGAGATTAATGGTATTGCTGCCAGTGTTGGTGAGTGTAGTCGGTATCATTGGCATATCTGTTTTCTGGAAGCATGAGTATCGGCAGGATGTCTTTGAACACATTTCTCAATTTTGTGAGATTATCATAGAGGATCATCCAGAAGCAGAGGCACAGGTGCTTTCTGCTTTGAAAGAATATCATACGTTGACAGAGCAGGAAGTCAAAGGGAATCAGTTTCTGGCGCAGTATGGGTATCGTTGTAATGAATTTTGTGAAGGCATTCAGAGGCGTACCTTTATTCCTTTTATAGTTTTGCCGCTTCTGATAATCTGTTCATTTCTACTTGCTATATGGTATTTGAATAAACGGAACCGAATGCGGATAGGGGAATTGACAAGTTATCTGGAGCAGGTCAATGTTGGTGCGGTCGGAACAGTCATACAGACGAAAGAAGATGAATTTTCTCATCTTCAGGATGAAATATATAAAACAGTTACATCTCTGTACCAGACAAGGGAGGCGGCAGTGCAGGCAAAAGTGAATTTCGCAGATAATCTGGCAAATATCGCCCACCAGTTAAAGACACCAATTACTGCCGCATTTCTTTCTCTACAGCTTATGAAGAAAACCACGCCGAATGTTTATGGAGAGCAGCTTGAAAGACAGTTGGAACGTTTAAACCAGTTAGAGGAATCGTTGCTTACACTTTCTAAGATTGACGCTGGCACTTTGCATTTGGAATATTCACAGGTGGATATCTACACTGTTTTGAATCTTGCAGCAGAAAATCTGAATGATCTGCTGATGAAAGAAAATATTTCTGTGGATATCATGGATCGTGGATGTATCGAAATTTATGGAGATATGGAATGGACAATGGAAGCCCTTATGAATTTAATGAAAAATTGCATGGAACATTCTAAACATGGAGGAATGATACATTGTGATTATTCCAACAACCCGATTTATGCAGAAATTTTAATATGGGATGATGGGGATGGCTTTCAGGCAGAGGATATTCCCCATCTTTTTGAACGGTTTTACCGTGGAAAAGGAGCTGCCGGAAATGGGATCGGAATTGGATTGTCCCTTGCACGTTCTATTTTTGAGCTGCAGAATGGCAATATCACTGCCCGGAATTTGCCGGAAGGCGGGGCTTGTTTTGAAATAAGAATCTATGCGCATAAGGCAGTTTCTGCGGAACCGCAGAAAGCTGCTGCGCATCCGTCGGAGACACATGATTTCGGAGAAATCATGTACAGTCACTGAGATGTCACTTTCCTTTGTTATAATGTGACTTGTAAGAAGTATGTTCTGCTTGCAGAAACATACTTCGCAAGTCAACGAGGAAAAATGCAAAGCATTTTTTCGAGTGGTAGTGAATATCAGCCTATAACGAGAAGGAGAGAACGTCATGGAAATATTAAAATGCGAAAGAGTCAGAAAAGTATATGGTTCTGGCCAAACCCGAGTTACGGCTTTAGATGGGATTGACCTGTCTGTGGACAAAGGAGAGTTTGTTGCCATTATAGGTGCATCTGGTTCAGGGAAGTCTACGCTTTTACATATTCTTGGGAGCGTAGATCAGCCGACAGAAGGAAAAGTTATGGTGGAAGGAACAGATATTTCTACCATGAACCGGACACAGTCGGCAATTTTCCGGCGCAGGAAAGTGGGGCTGGTATATCAGTTTTATAACTTGATTCCTACACTTACCATTCGGAAAAATATCCTTATGCCGTTGCTATTGGATAAGAGAAAACCGAATCAGGAGTATTTTGAGCAGGTAGTAAGTACATTGGGTATTACGGACAAGCTGGAAAGTCTCCCTAACCAGTTATCCGGCGGACAGCAGCAGAGGGCAGCCATAGCAAGGGCTCTGATTTACCGTCCAGCCCTTTTATTGGCAGATGAGCCAACCGGCAACCTGGACCAGAAAAATTCAAAGGAAATCATTGATATGCTGAAATTGTCTAACCGCAATTTAAACCAGACAATTCTGCTGATCACCCATGATGAAAAGATTGCACTGGAAGCAGACCGTATTGTAACAATAGAGGACGGGCGTGTCATCAGCGATCGTTTCCGTGATTCTGCCGAATGGCATCAAGGTATCCATTAGGAGAAACGGGGGTAAATAAAATGTGGAAGGATTACTCAGCAAGTTTTATTAAAAAGAACCGTGCTTCCAGTGTATCTATTATGGTGGCGGCGTTCATTTCTGTATTGTTTTTATCTTTACTGTGCAGCCTGTTTTTTAATTTTTGGAATTATGAGGTTGAACAGGTTGTCTTAGAAGAAGGGGACTGGCAGGGGCGTATAATAGGAGAGCTGGATGAAAATGATTTGACTATGATACAAAATTTCGCAAACGTGGAAAAAGCTGTGGTCAATGAGGAAATATCGGAAGGGCCGGAAATTGCGGTTGATTTGTACTTTCAAAATACCAGAACCATTTATCAGGATATGCCGCTCATTATAGAGAAACTTGGTTTCGATACAACTGCAGCCTCTTATCATGAGCTGCTCTTATCCAGATATATGATCCACGATCCAAAGGATGAAGAACCGCCGCTTCTGATGGCATTTTATCTGGTTTTATTGATTGTTGTATCACTTTCTCTGATCCTGATTATCCATAATTCCTTTGCGGTGTCCATGAATGCAAGGGTTCACCAGTTCGGGATTTTTTCCAGTATTGGGGCCACACCAGGACAGATCCGCACCTGTCTGATGCAGGAGGCAGCGGCGCTTTGCATAGGGCCAAGTTTGCTTGGAAGTGTCATTGGGATTGGTCTTAGTTTTGGAACGATACAGCTAATCAATGCATTAGCGGCAGACGTGGCCGGACGGCATGAAGCCGTTTTTCAGTATCATCCGCTGGTATTTGCGGCTACCATTCTGGTATCCGTACTGACAGTGTTTATTTCAGCATGGCTGCCAGCGAGAAAGTTAAGCAAACTGACGCCGCTTGAAGCAATACGGAATACAGGGGAACTACAGTTGAAAAAGAAGAAGCATTCCCATATTCTGTCATTGCTGTTTGGAATGGAAGGCGAGTTGGCCGGAAATGCACTGAAAGCACAGAAGAAAGCACTTCGGACATCTACACTTTCATTAACACTTTCATTTTTAGGTTTTACTGTTATGCTGTGTTTTTTTACACTTTCTGGTATCAGCACAAACCATACCTACTTTGAACGGTATCAGGACGCATGGGATGTGATGGTAACGGTAAAAGACACGGGGATAGAGAGCAGAGAGAAGACGGAAGAAATCAAGGGGCTGCAGGGAGTTCAGAGCTGTATTGCGTATCAAAAGGCTGAGTCAGTATGTACCATTCCAGAAACGGATATCAGTGATGAAGTGAATGCGTTGGGCGGCCTGGGAGCAGTAGCAGGCAGTTCGGTAACTAAGGGAGAGGGCTTTTATTCGGTACGGGCTCCCATTGTGATCATGGACGATGCAGGTTTTAGGGAGTATTGTGAGCAGATTGGCATAACGTCAGAGATTAACGGAAGTATTGTATTGAACCGTATTTGGGACAGCATAAACAGCAATTTCCGTTACAAAGAGTATGTTCCTTTTATCAAAGGGGAGCAGAATACGATCACTTTGCAAAATGCCGGACAGGGAGAAAATTCGGTGGAAATTCCGGTGCTTTCCTATACACAGGAAGCTCCGGTTTTAAGAGAAGAGTATGCCAACTATGCTTTGGTGCAGTTTATTCCTCTGTCTGTTTGGAAAGAAATCGCCGGACAGATTGGAAATACGGAGGAAGATACCTATATTATCCGGGTACTCGGAGAAGATGGGATCACACTTACAGAATTAAATGCATTAGAGACAAATATTGTGCAGGTTGTCGGCCATAAATATACGGTAGAAAGCGAGAACCGCATTCAGGAAAAAGTATCAGACGAAAACATACAGAAAGGCTCCATGTTGATTTTGGGGGCGTTCTGTGCCTTGCTTGCCATCATTGGAATTGCAAATGTATTCTCAAATACGTTAGGGTTCTTTCGTCAGAGAAAGCGAGAATTTGCACAATATATGTCTGTTGGTATGACACCAGAAAGCATGCGGAAAATGTTTTGTATTGAAGCATTAGTCATTGCAGGCCGTCCATTACTGATTACCTTACCCCTCACAATGCTATCTGTTGGTTTTATGATAACGGCAAGCTATCTGAATCCCATGGAGTTTTTGGTAAGGGTTCCGATTATACCGATTTTGATATTTATTCTGGCCATCTTTGGATTTGTTTCTTTAGCTTATTATATAGGTGGGAAACGGATACTAAATTGCAGCCTGTCTGATGCGCTGCGAAATGACAGTGTAGCGTAATTTAAAGGAGGCAGAGAGAAATTGAAACGAATTTTCTTTGTAGAAGATGATTTGAGTTTGATTGCAGGCCTTTCTTTTGCCGTCCAGAAGCAGGGCTATGAGGTTGCAATTGCCCAGACACGCACGGAAGCAGAGGAGCTGTGGCAAAACGGAATATACGATTTGGTCATTCTGGATGTGTCCTTGCCGGATGGTTCAGGCTTCGAGCTGTGCAAGATGATCCGTCAAACCTCCAAAGTGCCGATCATATTCCTTACAGCCGCTGATGAGGAAACAGATGTCATCATGGGACTTGATATAGGTGGCGATGATTATATTACCAAGCCATTCAAATTGGCAGTATTCCTGTCGCGGGTAAACGCCTTACTTCGCAGGAGTGAAAACTTCAATCAGGCCGATACAGAACTTCATTCTAATGACATTACCATACATCTGCTCAAAGGGGAAGTTTATAAAAACGGGTTCTTACTCGATCTGACGGCTGGCGAATATAAGTTGCTCTGCCTGTTCATGGAGAATCCAAATATCGTTTTATCTCCAAAGCAGATTTTGGGCAGGCTTTGGGATTGTAATGAAAACTTTATTAACAACAATACCCTGACTGTTTATATCCGCAGGCTGCGGGCCAAAATTGAAGATGACCCTGCATCCCCCAAAAATATTGTGACCGTCCGGTGTATGGGCTACAAATGGAATACGATGGCGAAGGGCACATTATGAGAATATTGACTAATCGCAGCATAAAAGCTCTGTTTTTCCGGGTACTTTTGGGATTTGCCGTTTTTATCTGCCTTACCGTCGCCTCTGTGGCTTTACAATTCAAAAATGCGTCATGGTGTGTACTGTTATTATCTGTATGCCTTGGCTTTTATGTAGTGGCAGTAATCTATATGTATTTCTGCAGGCAGGGAAAAATCATGGAAACCGCAATTGGACAAATTGCAGAATTTATTGCAGGCGATTCAAATGCCAGGATTGAGTGTGATGATGAGGGTGATCTGTATCGTCTGTTCCACGAGGTCAATTCCTTGGTTTCTATGTTAAATGCCCATGCCGAAAATGAAAATAGGTCAAAAAATTTTTTGAAAGAAATTATTTCTGATATTTCCCACCAGCTAAAAACGCCGCTGGCGGCTCTTAATATCTACAATGGGATTTTGCAGGAGGCCGGCAAGGAATTATCAACCATCGCAGAATTTACGTCCCTCTCCGAAAAAGAACTGGAACGGATTGAAGTCCTTGTTCAAAACCTGTTGAAAATGGCAAAGTTGGACGCTGGTGCAATCGTTATGGAAAAGTCGCTCTGCAATATATCAGAAATGATGGACGATGTTCAGAGGCAGTTTTCTTACCGGGCTGAGCAGGAGGGAAAGACTTTCCTCCTTTCAGGTGATGATAACATAGCGTTGTTCTGTGATCAGAATTGGATGATGGAAGCAGTTGGCAATGTCGTAAAAAATGCGTTTGACCATACGAAAAAAGGGGACACTATTTGTATCACATGGCGTAAATTTGCCACTGTTGTGCAGATGACAGTGAGCGATAACGGCAGTGGCATTCACCCGGAGGATTATCCCCATATTTTTAAACGATTTTATCGCAGCCGTTTTTCACAAAGTACACAAGGGGTTGGCCTGGGGCTTCCACTGGCAAAGACAATCATAGAGGCCCATAGCGGAACGATTGAAGTAGATGGTACACAGGGACATGGCGCCATATTTACAATGAATTTTCTGAACCCTACAAAATTGTAGGATTCATGTCATCTGGCAGTAGTATTGGCATGGTATTCTTTCCACATCAAAACAGAAAGAGGTACTAAACAAAATGAATTTATTAGAAGTTGAAAATGTTTCCAAAACCTACGGGCAAGGGGAAACATCTGTACACGCATTGAAAAATGTGGCATTTTCCGTTCCGAAAGGAGAGTTTGTAGCTGTTGTCGGTGAATCTGGCTCCGGGAAAAGTACTCTGCTGAATATAATCGGGGCGCTTGACACCCCCACCTCCGGCAAAGTGCTGATTGACGGAAAAGACATCTTTTCTATGGAAGAACGCAGCTTGACGATTTTTCGACGCCGGAACATTGGCTTCATTTTTCAGAGTTTTAATCTGATTCCGGAACTGACAGTGGAACAGAATATCGTATTCCCGGTGCTGCTTGACTACCAGAAGCCGAACAAAAAGTATCTGGAAGAGCTGTTGACAGTGCTGAATCTAAATGAACGTCGGAACCATCTCCCAAGCCAGTTATCTGGCGGCCAGCAGCAGCGTGTGGCAATTGGGCGTGCTTTAATTACCCGTCCGGCGCTGATTCTGGCTGACGAACCGACTGGAAATCTGGACACGCAAAACACCAGCGAAGTAATTGCACTGCTCAGAGAAGCATCCAGAAAATATGAGCAGACAATCGTAATGATCACCCATAGTAAAAGTATCGCTCAAACCGCAGACCGCATTTTACAAGTATCCGACGGTGTGCTGACTGATTTTGGACGGTGCTGCGAATGAAAAGCTATCTCAGTTTAATACCTATTTCTGCGCGGGTACACCGCCGGCAAAACCGTATGACCTTGCTTTGCATCATCTTTGCGGTGTTTATGGTGACCGCTGTATTTAGCATGGCAGAGATGGGTGCCAAAATGGAGCAGGTGAGGCTTATGGAGAAACATGGGGATTTGTCACTTCAGACCGTGTTTGACAGTTCAATGGGGCAATCCCTGCTGCTAATAGCGGCAATATTATTTCTTTTGATTTTGTTTGCAGGTGTTCTGATGATTTCTGGCAGCATCAATAGCAGCGTTGCCCAAAGGACAAAGCTCTTTGGTATGATGAGGTGCATTGGGATGAGCAAGCAGCAGATTACCCGTTTTGTAAGGTTGGAAGCCCTGAATTGGTGTAAAACGGCGGTTCCCATTGGGCTGGCTATTGGCATTGTTGTAACATGGGGATTATGTGCGGCTCTGCGTTTCTTTGTAGGGGAGGAATTTTCGTACATTCCCCTTTTTGGAATTAGTGGAATAGGGATTATCAGCGGCATCGTTTTAGGGGTGGTTACAGTATTGATTGCAGCGCAATCCCCAGCCAAACGTGCGGCAAAGGTATCTCCGATTGCCGCTGTTTCGGGCAATTCCGAAAATGCAAAAATGGCATTCCATTCTATGACCCCCTGTTTTTTCAAAATTGAGACGGCCCTTGGTATTCATCATGCTGTATCTGCAAAGAAAAACCTGTTTTTGATGACGGGCTCCTTCGCTCTCAGCATTGTCCTGTTTTTGAGCTTTTCTGTTTTAGTGGACTTTGTGGGTTATCTGATGCCGCAGTCTGCTTCAACCTCTGACATTGATATTTCATGCAGCGAAAGCACCATCGCTATCAATGCAGACCTTCCGGATACGATCCGTAATATGGAGGGTGTAAAACGGGTCTATGGTCGCCGAAGCAGCTTTGATGTTCCTGCTGTATTCGTTGATGATCCGAATGGTTCCAGACTCATTGACATTGATTTAATCTCATTTGATGAATTTGACTTGGAGGGCCTGCAAAAAGATGGTGCGCTCAAGCGAGGCGGTGATTTAAAAAAGGTTTATGGTGAAAGCAGTTATGTGTTGGCAACTTCGGATCCGAACAGTACATGGGATGTCGGTGATAAAATCTGCATCGGTAACGAGGAATTAGAGATTGCCGGGCTGCTCAAGTATGACCCCTTTAGTAATGATGGCCTTACACACGGTAAGATTACGTTGATTACTTCTGGGGAAACCTTTGTCCGCTTAACAGGAATCGCAGATTATTCCCTTGTTATGGTGCAGGTCTCCGAGACCGCAACCGATGTTGATGTAGAAGCAATTCATAACGCCGTAGGCAGTGAGTACCGCTGCCATGATAAACGGGATGAACGTACAACTGGAACATATATAGCGTTTGTAGCTTGTGTATATGTGTTTTTGGCGATTATCACTTTGGTTACAGTGTTAAATATTGTCAACAGTATTTCCATGAGCGTGTCTTCAAGGGTGAAACAATATGGTTCCATGCGTGCGGTTGGGATGGACGAAAGACAAATCACAAAAATGATTGCTGCGGAAGCCTTTACCTATGCACTATGGGGATGTGTTGCCGGTTGTGCGATCGGATTGCCGTTAAGCAAGCTGCTCTATGATACTCTGATCGCAACCCATTTCCAGTATGCGGTCTGGGGTGTTCCCGTTACCTCATTGAGCATAATACTTGCATTTGTTGTCTTGGCGGCGGTTGCGGCTGCTTATGCTCCGGCAAAAAGGATGCGGGGCATCTCTGTCACAGAGACAATCAATGATTTGTAAATAAGGGATGCACCTGGAGAGGGATCTTCGCAAGGATGAAGGCAGCGGGAAGGCCATTAGAAATGATGTCTTACCGCTGTAACTCTGTATCAAATGCAAACGGAGAAAAGAGCAGAGTGGAATGAATTTTGTAACCATACCCGCTCATAAGTTTTTACACATAAAAAACTATGAGAGTAATGGAGATTGGGATTTTTGGCGTAAGCAGAATCTGATCCCGGGGCAGGACTATGAAACGATCTGCGGGTTGCTCGACAGTATCAAGGGGAAATTAGACGATGCCGGTGGAAGCAAAGTCAACTGTGCAAGCGGGCAGATCATGGCGTATCTGAATGACTCGGCCGGCCGACTTTGCGATTGGGGAATTCACCGTGCGGAGTGTTGGGGAGTATTTCAAATCGAATTTCTTCTCAGTTAAGGTTAATTAAGGTTGCCTGAAAATTAGATTAAGGTTGGTACACTATTATTTTTATGATAGATTGGGAGGTGATAACATTGGGAAGTTAGCTGTGCTGGAAATATCCGAGCCGGGAGATAAAATCGGAGAGAAGCTGCTTATGCTGTTAAATGCCCGGCAGCGACAGGAGTTAATAAAATACCTTCTTAGTGCAGAAAAGCAGAATGGCGGTTCAGCTGATAACCTATGTATCCTCTCTGTAACTTATGGGCTGCAGACAGAAGCTGGCAGTGTGTTCACAGAGATTCGTATGGGTGACTTATACTTTTGCCCGGAGCAGCGACTGGTATGGGTGGGCGGACAGGTGGTTGAACTGACTGCGAAAGAATTTGATATTCTTACCCTGCTGATCACACATCCTCAGCGGGTGTTCACCTACGAGCTGATCATGGAGCTGGTCTGGAACGAGGATTATACCTATTACTCACGCAAAGCGGTAAGCAACCATATGAGCAATCTGCGGAAGAAATTGAAGATAACACCGGATGGTCTGGAATATATCAAAAATGTTGTCGGTGTCGGTTATAAATTTAAAGTGCCATAACAAAGACCACAAGGATTTCATTTCCCTTGAGGTCTTGTTCTATTCGTAATTCTTTTTCAGCGGAGAGATCCATTTTTTAATTGCTGCCGATGACAGAAAGGGGTTGGTATATTGCCGTCAAAGGGCATAAGCAAACTGGAAACAGGCTCTATCGGAAAATTGATGGCGGAGCTGTGTGTACAGGCTACATTTTCCGTCATGCTTTACAACATATATATCGTCACAGATACCGTGTTTGTTTCAAAAGGAGTAGGCAGCACAGCCAGCGGAGCAATTGGCGTATTTTCCCCGGTGCTGGTCTTTGTGGGCGGCATAAGTTCCACTTTGGGCGTGGGTGCAGGCTCCATCATATCCAGACGGTTGGGTGAAAAGGATCTGACGGGAGGCAAGACTGTCATTGGGTGCATGGTTTGGGTCTGGTGTTTATGTGCGTTAGCCATAACGGTCATTGGCCTGATTTTCTTCAACACACTGCTCGGAGTGCTTGGATGTACAGCCGAGATTTATCCATATGCTGTGGAATACGGACGTATCATGCTGCTGGGCACAATATGCAGTACGGGATTTTCAGGCGTCATGCGGGCCGGAGGGGACACCCTTTATTCCACGCTTCAATGGTGCTGTCCCGTCCTAATCAATATGGCATTGGATCCGGTATTGATTTATGGATTCCGGATGGGCATTACGGGTGCTGCCCTGGCAACAGTATGTGCCCAGGTGTTTTCGCTGCTCTGCAGTATTTACTATTTCTTTATCCGCAATGCGACACCATGCAAGATCCGGATAAGAGACATACGGTGGGACTTTGGGGCATTTAAGGAAATCCTATCAATTGGGATGCCGTCTTTTCTGAACAGCCTGGGAAACAGCTTTGTCGGCACAGCAGGCAATCAGATATTAGGAACAGTCTACGGTACACAGGCAATCAGCACCTTCACAGTAATATCCCGTATCCAGACCTTTGCCACTACGCCGTTTACCGGTGTTATGCAGGGCATACAGCCGATGCTTGGATTTGACTGGGGCAGGAAAAATACAGATCGGATAAGGAGAACGGTATTTTTAGCTCTGCGGTTTGTCCTGATTTATGGGGGCTTGATTTCGCTGGGACTGTATGCCGGAGCGCCGTACATAATCCGATTTTTTTCCTCCGATGCAGATGTCATGCGGGCGGGAACGCCGGCCTTGCAGATTATCTGCTGGGCAGCCTGTGCCGGAGGGGTAATGCCTGTCATCCAGGCATTCTTCCAGGCGTTGGGGCAGGGGAAAAGGGTGCTGCGTTTATCAATGGTATGTATTTTCTTGATTCGTCTTCCGTTTCTGTTACTCGGAGGAATCGTGAAAAACATTTCTATCATGTGGTGGGTATTTGTAATCAGCGACTGGATAGCGGCGGCCATGGCCGGATTCAGTTACAAAAAATTTCAGAAGGAGAGAAGCGATGGAAAGCTTAACAAAGAACAGGCAGAATGAAGAAACACTCAGGATGATGGTGGGACGCTTCTTCCATCCACTTGTGTTACAATCTTATAAGGAACTGACGGAAGGATATTTTAATGTGGTCTATGAGGTGACTTTAAGCAGTGGGGAGGCAGTCATTTTGAAGGTCGCCCCTGCGGAAGGCATCCGGGTCATGACATATGAGAGAAATATCATGTGTGCGGAGGTCCAGGCGATGGAAATGGCGTTGGAGCACGGAGGGATCCCTGTTCCTAAAGTGCTTGGGTATGATGACAGCCATACGATATGTGAATCTCCGTACTTTTTTATGGAAAAGTTGAATGGAAGCAGCCTGCATGAAATAAAGGACGCTTTCACTCAGGAACAGCTCAACGGCATATACGGAGAGACTGGAAGAATTAATAAGGAGATCAACCGTATTGCCTGTCCTTGTTTTGGTTATCCTGGGCAGCCGGAATTTCAGGGGAAAGACTGGTACATGGTCTTTTGCAGGATGCTGGAGGCCGGAATCAGCGATGCCAGACAAGGAAATGTTGATTTGAAAATACCTGTGGATGAGCTGCTCCGATATCTGGAGTGGGATAAGGACATTTTTTCAGAAGTGACAGAGCCATGTCTGGTGCATTGGGATCTCTGGGACGGGAATATTTTTGTTTCGGATGGGGTGATTACCGGCCTGATTGACTGGGAACGCTGCATCTGGGGAGATCCCCTATTGGAAGTAGGGTTCAGGACTCATTCAGACACCCCCTTTTTCCGGAAAGGTTATGGCGTGAAAGCGTTTACGAAGTCACAGGAGAGAAGGAGCCTGTGGTACGATATTTATCTGTTTGTTCTGGTATCATTGGAGTGTGAGTACCGGAAGTACGAGACGATGGACATGTATCAGTGGGCTACCCATATGCTGGTGGAGTTGTTTAAAAAGCTGGGAGAATAAAGGGAATAATATAACTGTTGACTATATGGGCAGTGTGCGGCAATATGTTTATGATTGTTGGGGCATACGGTTGATCGTAGAAAGGATAAGAAACATGAAATATACTTGTCCTGTTATTTCTGTAGCAGACATCAATGCTGCAAGAGAGTTTTACGAAGATTTATTCGGTTTAGAGGTGTATCAGGATTATGGAAAGAACATAGAGTTTACCTGCGGCCTGGCGTTGCAGCAGGATTTTGACTGGCTTGTCGGAATCCCGAAGGAAAGCGTACTTAAAAAATCTAATAATGCGGAGCTTGTGTTCGAGGAACAGGACTTTGACGGTTTTCTGAGCAAACTTAGAGAGTACCCGGACATTGAATATCCGAGAGAAGTCATCGGGCATAGCTGGGGACAGCGGGTGATTCGATTCTACGATCTGGACGGACATATCATAGAGGTTGGCGAGGATATGAAAATGGTGATAAAGCGTTTTCTTGCTTCTGGTATGACTATGGAAGAAGTTTCTGCAAAAATGGACGCTTCTGTGGAGGATTTAACGAAACTGCTGAATAGTTAAATTAGAATTTGAAAGGGGAAAGAAAAATGACATTGACATATAAGAAAGCCGTTAAATCGGATGCCGATTTACTGATAGATATTTATAATTCTGCATTCTATGATGATTATATTCACTATGGAGAATGTCCCGGTTATGGAAAAACGAAGGACCAAATGGAGCAGTCTATTCTTAAATGTCCTAAATACATTATTATTAATGATAGCATTCCGGTTGGAGTAATTTCTTTTGAAAATAACGGTGCTGGGCATTATTATCTTGGCTGTTTGTGTGTTATTCCAACGTACCAAGGAATAGGGATAGGTACACAGTCGTTCCAATATATGCTGTCAATTTGTCCTGATTGGAAACGAATTACATTGGTAACGCCTGCGGACAAAGAGCAGAATATCAAGTTCTACACTGAAAAATGCGGATTTGAGATTGGTGGCAAAGAAATGGACGGAAATGTTGAAGTTATTGAACTTATTATGAAACAATAACTTCCCGTTTATCGTGCAGAACAAATATAGCATATTAAGCATTATAATGTAAACATATATGAAACTTGTGGAGGTAAGATTATGAAAATACTTGTATCTGGGCTTTTAAACATAGAAACTACGGTTTCTGTAAGAGGATTTCCTATTAATTATTATCCGATAGATTATCCTTTTTTCGGAATCAATTCCAATGTTTCGGGAGTTGGTTTCAATATAGCGAAGGCACTCACGACATTGGGAGATGACGTAAACCTTATTTCTTTCTTAGGAAAGGATGACGAAGCCGAAAGAATACTTAGTCGACTGCATAAAGATGGTATCAGAGTTGAAGGCATTAGCCAAAACTTAAAGAATACCCCAATTTCGACAGTATTGTTTGATTCAACTGGCAAACGGCAGATTTATTGTGATTTAAAAGATATTCAAGAACAAACTATCCAGCCCGAAACTGCCCTTGCAGATTTGAACAACTGCGATATTGCTGTGCTTTGCAATATCAATTTCAACCGTGAACTTATTAAAAAAGCAAAGCAGCTTGTCGTACCGACAGCAACAGATGTTCATGTGCTCAGCGACATTAATGACGAGTACAACCGTGACTTTATGGAGAACGCAGACATTCTATTTTTGAGTGATGAAAAGCTTCCGTGCAACGCCGAGGATTTTATATGGCAAATAGAAAACCGTTATCATAATAAAATTATCGTAATCGGTATGGGAGCAAAAGGTGCAATGTTACTTGATTCAGAGAAAAACGAAGTGTCAGTGATTCCTGCCTATAATAATGGAAAAATTGTGAACACCGTTGGTGCGGGCGACGCTCTTTTTTCGTCCTTCCTGCATTTTTATATAAAGGGCTATGGCGCTAAAGCTTCATTGCAAAGAGCTGTTGTATTCGCAGGTGTTAAAATTGGACATAATGGTGCTTCGGTTGGCTTTTGTACAGAACAAGATATAGATGAAATTATGAAAGGATTTGATATTGTTGAGTGTACAAACTGTAAATAATGTTATCTGTAAGATGTTTAAAGTAATTAAAGGGGAATAATCAAAGTTATAGATTGGCAAATTCTTTAGGTTAGAATCGATGATGGGGTAAACGAAAAAGCAGTTTTGGCATTCCAGTGAACTGCCCCTTCGTTTACACCATTTTCGATTTGACCTAATTGAACAAAGTGAGCGTCCGGGTAGCTGTTGCTTATGGACTTTCAATCTTTTTTCTTACCCATGATTATACAGGATTTCCCATGCAGAAGCTACAGAAATCAAGTGTTTCCAGATAAATAGGTACGACAACAAAACCTCAAACTTTGAGGCTTCAGAAAACGTATGAAAGAATAAGATTTTAACATCTTTGTGGTATTCGAAGCTGTGGTTTTCCAAGATGACCACCGCAGGATTTACATACACAAATGTTTATCCCATAAAGCTGTTTCAGTATTTCCGGCATCTCC
>OWIL01001007.1_pt1 | contig 15298 bp, 10 predicted proteins | sample 1732871 | NCBI WGS metagenome assembly OWIL01 (sample SAMN05065763, study PRJEB22554) | human gut metagenome | biome: ENVO:2100002; feature: ENVO:00000062; material: ENVO:00002003 | host: Homo sapiens | place: USA
TCTACACCTATTAAGTCGTCGGCAGCGTCAGATGTGTATAAGAGACAGCTGTAGTCTTTGTATCTATTTTATGTTTCACCCAATACTCAACATCCTCAATATTGTATCTTAAAACAAAACTGAATAGAAAATCTTGTGAATGGGCAAGCAGAACAGAAAATACACTACTAAGTGCCTCTAAAATATTTGTTTTCCCCGTCCCATTATTACCAATAATGACGTATGTATCATTTGCAGGATCAAACTGCAGATTGACACCTTTAAGATTACGAAAATCAGAAGTTATCTTTAAAGAAAGTAGTTTCATGTTTATTGAATATTTTACGATTGAAAGAGTCTACATTTGCTTTCATGCGATTTTCTAAAACTTTCTGCGACTTTCGTATTTGAATAATCTCAGCAACAAGATTGTGCTGTTCCTCTAAAGAAGGAAGCGCAATCCGTGTATCTTCAAATACCCTTTGAGATAATCGTCGTCTGCCTGTCGTACCGCTGCTTGAAGTCGCAAATTGGTTTAGTATTGCCTCATTTTGCAGTACTAACTCCAAATATTCTGGTAGTACTTTACTCCTATTAATGTCATACACCATGAAGTCAGGTGTAACAATAGCGCCATCAAACATAGCATCTACTATTCCGTAGGCAGCACTTTTTCCATCTATTTTTGATATTACAAATTGTCCTTTTGTAACACGAGTTTGTCGTTTTGTACCGATATCAATACCCTTTACTTTGTCTCGCACGCTTATCCCTTTATTATATAATTTAACGGTCAGTCGAGTGTATTCCACATCCGGTTCTATAACTATCACGTTTTTACTCATTGTGAGCAGATTACCTATTTTTGTTGTCTCATACTGCGGATTGAACTCTGCATACGTTATATCAAAAATTTGTTTTACACTCCAATTTACTAATTCTGACCGACGGATAACTCTCGTATAGATCATTTCCTGCATAGGGGTACCCAATAAAAAGCCACATACCTCTTTTGCGGCTATTGGCAATTCTTGGTTCTGTGATGGTAGACCTGTAGATGAGATACCAGCATCGGTGACTTTTGTTACCGTCAGCATATAATCCTTTTCCGGGATTTCGTTCTCATGGTATTTCTGAATGAAGATAAGACTTGGTTTGATATTGGCACCTGACGAGAGGAACACATCAGCAGGAATAGAAGTAATATTTAGAATACGAGCTTGCTTTTCAATAAACTTTCGTACACCCTCCAGAGCCGTATTATCCAATACCCCTTCCGGGAGTACAATACCGGCACACTTTCCGGGCTTAAGTAAGTTGATACAACGCTCCATGAACAGTATCTCCGTATTGTTGTTTTTTATACTGTACAACTCCAAAATACGCTTACCCTTTGTCTTGTCTTTATACACTTTTGCAGCGTATTCTTTCATAGGGTTATAAACACGCTCTAAATATTCCGAACCGAAAAGTTTTGTATATAATTCTTTCTCTTTTTCCGTTGGCACATCAGAATCAGTGATACGCATGTCCTTCTCCACATGAGCACCAAAAGGTGGATTAATGAGAACTATATCAAAACTGCTATCATAAACACCACCAACGTTTAATAGACCATCATGTAAATATACCCCCACATGACCATCACCGTGCATAATCATATTCATCTTCGAAGTACGAGCCATACGCGCGTTGGCATCTACACCAAAAAAGTAATTATGACAAAGCTTGTGGTATCGACTACCATTAACCGTTTTATCACATTCACGTAGTAAATCATTTATTCTCTGTTTTCTTTCACTCTCTGAAATTGTCACATCGTCCATCAAAGTGTTGATTTGTTGATGAATATCTTGATCAATCAGATTTTGCACGTGCTCAAAAGTCTGAATTAAAAAACCTCCACTGCCACAGCAAGGGTCGCAAACACGATCACCTTCCTTTACATTGAGTACCTCCACCATATAATTTACTATGGTACGAGGAGTGAAGAATTGGCCTAATTCACCTCGAAAAGTCTTTCCAAGAAACAATTCAAAAGCTATACCTTTTATGTCGTCTGAAGTATCATATAGCTCCACATTACCTAATTCTTCTAATATCAGCAAGAAACTATCACGACGGATTCGTATTTTATCCTCAATTTCAAATAAACCATCAGCAGCATACGTTTCTTTCACTTGATTAAAAAGAACCTGAATGTAATCCCCAGTTCCCCCATAAGACATTTCATCTTTTAGAAACTTTTCCTTACTATAGACTAATTCATCTTTAGCATCCCGTTCATAAAGCATCTTGATGAAGAGTATCTTGCTAATCTCATCAAAGGCAGCCTCCGGCGAAAGTTTATCGACATTTCGTATTATATTATGGCAACGAGTAAGAACCTTTAAAAAATTATCTTTGGAATAGCCGCGCACTTTGTTAACAAACAGAGCTAAATTCTGCTCCGAAGCTATATCAGTTGCAGTAGGAAAATCACTGATTCGTTCAATTCTGAGTGGCCGAGCATTTTTATCAATATAAAAAACTTTCGTTTCTTTAAGATTATGAGCAACATAAAAAGCCATATCATTTAAAACAGCTTGTTTAAACTGTTCGGAATAATCCTCTGCTTTTATCTTTATATGCTCTGCTTTACACACTACAAGGACATAAATATTGGGAGTAAGCCCCAACTTTTTCTCGTCAGCACTACGCCAAATTGCAATATCTGCAACAGATGATGCTGATATCTCTACGTTAAAATCCAATTGGTCTGGCAAATAGCCATATGACTCAACCAAACGATGGTAAAACGCTTCTATCAGTTGATGTTTGCTTTGATCCACACCCATATTTATAAAGAATTTTACTATTATTCTTTTCTTTATTATTTCTATCTATAATCAAGTTAAGCCCTTAAAAACAGCTCTGCTTAATTAACCGCAAAAATACTCATTTTTCGCCGCATTCCCAAATCTTTTTCAATCAAGTGTTTTTGAGCTAGTATTATTGATCCTATAACACATTAGAAACACATTGAGTTTTTACTAAAATTTATTTATTTACAAACTTAAATTCATGCTCATTATATCTGTTACCAACATTGGGATACTTTTGCAACAGCTTTTCTATATCCGCCATATCCTGAACTGACAAATCCACATCAACTGCCCGAACGTTCTCTTCCAAATATTTCATCCGCTTAGTACCCGGTATCGGAATGATATTCTCACTTTGTGCCAGTATCCAGCTTAATGCAAGTTGGGCAGAAGTGACACCTTTCTCCGCAGCCATACCGGCCAAATCAGTAGCCAGACATTGGTTATTTACCCAATGCTCACCAGTGTATCTCGGCAAATGCCTGCGAAAGTCATTTTCACCCAATGTCTCTACACGGATTGCATTGGCAACCAGCCCCCTACCCAATGGTGAGAAAGGAACTAACGTAACTCCCAGTTCCTTGGTCAGTGGCAGAATTTCTTTCTCCACATCGCGGGTCAGCAGAGAATATTCACTCTCTACAGCGGCAATAGGATACACAGCGCAAGCTCTTCGCAAGGATTCGGGCGAACACTCACTTAAGCCTAAATATCGGACTTTACCTTCGCGCACCAGTTCAGCCATTGCTTCCACAGTCTCTTCAACCGGAACAGCAGGATCTATCCGATGAGCATAATACAAATCAATGGTTTCTATTTTCAATCGCCTCAGGCTGTTTTCTACCGCTTGTTTAATATACCGGGGAGAACCGTCCACATAACTTTCACCACCACCAAATACACTGCCTTGATTATTACGTAAACGAAAGCCGAACTTTGTAGCAATAAAAATCCGGTCTCTTTTTTCACTTACCATCTTCGAAAGCAGTTCCTCATTGGCTCCATTCCCATACACATCAGCCGTATCCCAAAAGTTTATGCCCAATTCCAAGGCACGGTGCAACGTTGCGATACTCTCTTTTTCGTCCGCCACTCCATACGCAGCACTCATTCCCATACAACCCAGTCCGATAGCGGAAAGTTGCACATCTGTTTTACCTAATTTTCTGTACTTCATAATTTTAATATTTCATTTCGGTGCAAAGTTAGGTGTTAGCGTACGGACGGATGAGTACTATTCAAATCATCCTTTGTACAAATCAAATAGTTACCTTCCCCCTGACTTCAGTCGGCGACTTACCTGTATGTTTACGAAAGAACTTACTAAAGTAAGAAACAGACTCAAAGCCCAGTCCAAATGCCATTTCTGAAATAGAAAGATTGCTATGTTGCAGATATTGAACAGCTTCTTTTACGATTCTTTCTGCAATAAGTACTGAGGTCGTTTTTCCTGTCGTTTCTTTAATAACCTTATTCAGATGGTTCACATGCACAGACAACCGATTGGCATAATCAGTCGGCGTACGCAGAACTAATGCAGCACGGGGATAATCTATCGGAAATTGCCTTTCCAGTAACTCCATAAACAATTCTGCAATACGCTGTGAAGCATTCGGATGCGATTCATACTGATTAGCATCCTGCATCCTCATGGCCGTATGTATCAGTAAATGAAGATAACAACGCAACACATCAAGTGTACCTGTGTAACCGGATTGTATCTCTTCCTGCATCTGAGCATATATATTTTGTACTTTCATCAGTTGAGATTCATCCAGGAAGAAGACTTTGTCACCCGTCAGTTTAAATAAAGGTGTATTCGCCAAAGAGCCGTTCTTCTCTTCGGATTGCACAAACTGCTCATTAAAAATGCAAAACATACCCCTCTGCTCTTCACTGACAGACTCCCAAGCATAAGGCACAAGAGGATTGGAAAACAGCAGCGCCGGACGATCTACCAGAATCCATTTATCAGCATAATATAATTTCCCAATACCCATGATTAAAGTTACTTTATAGAAATCCCGATAGCTGAATTGCACAGTACCGAAATTGCACCGGCGGGAGAAGATATTGAAATATTCTTTCCCTTTAGAATAAGTTGCATCCAGTTTCGGATCGCAACGTTGTATTCTCTTGTAGAATTGAGGAATTGTTTCAGCCATTGTATCTTGCATCTATATTAGAGGACAAAGTTAAAGATTCTACTTTAATTCTATCAAAACAAACTAATTTACTCCACCATGCCACACAACAAATCCTTCCGTATCTATCTAGTAAATGCTATTTGAGAAATCCCCAAAAACTTCTAAAAACATACTAAATGTCAACACAAATTTTCTACTATAACATTTAATAGTATTCCACATACATTTCTATGGCATATTTTAGGGTTCTATCAGGACTCTGTGAATTCGTTGAGGAATATATTCAACAAACTGGATTTGGTGATGATAGGTGGTCCAGCAATAAGATTTATAGATACAGAAGTGTTTCATGTGTTACTTAAAGCAACTACAGGAAATACAAGCAATACTGCTGGATACACTACTGTGCGGAAGGTTGATTATGATAATGATGGAATGCTAACAGAAGAAGAATTAGCTGCTATAGAAACTCTTTCAGATCGTAATGACAATGCATATAGTATGTTTGTAAATGGTTATGGCAAAGGGAATAATGTCATTGAAACTTTTGACGAATTTAGATACTTTACAGGATTAACATATATAAATGGGGACGCTTTCGGTTGGTGTTCAAATTTAAAAAAAATAACTCTACCATCTAGTATTATATGGATAAAACAAGGTGCTTTTAGAGGTACGGCCATTGAAGAGTTGATTATAAATGAAGGATGTGAAGTATGTGATGATAATATAATAGATGGCAATAAGAGTTGTATATTAATAGATTTCCCAAGTACAATAACCTCAATAGGAACTCGTCCCACCAATAATGGTGGAAAGGAATTAGTAGTTATCTGTCGTGCAATTGTCCCTCCAACTTTTAGCGGTAGTTGGGGTTATACGAATGCAGGAAAACCTATTGCCATATATGTACCTGATGCAAGCGTGTTAATATATAAATCAGCAACAGGATGGAGCGAAAGCGCCAGTTTAATACAGCCTTTATCAATGTATGAAAAAGATTATTAGAAATCGTATCCATATATCTGAGATGCATACAGATTCCAGTTTGTTGCAGCTTTGTAAGTAGCAACGCTTTCGTGAGGAACGTAAATTTTGCATGGGTTATTATCAAATGCCCATGTACCAAGTGCTGGTGGTATCGTAGCCTTTATATAGCAACTTTCCATTGAAGTACAGTCTTGAAATGCCCTTTGATCAATAACTGTGATATTCTTATTTAGTATAACTATTTTAAGAGATGTACACTTCCAAAATGCACCATAATCAATAGAGGTATAATAATCACCAGCATCAACATATTCAATGGATGTATTTCCTTTAGCGGAATTTGCGCTAACACTTGATGCGTATTTACTATTACCATATATGACCTTTTTAATTCTTGTCAGATTTACAATATATGGCGTAATATTAGTATATAATGCTGATAAATCAAGAATTTCAATTTTTGCAGCATTATCGAAATTTTCAAAAGAAACAAGTCTATTTTCAGAAGCTTCCGCTGCTGTTATGAACCCGTCATGATCTGTATCCCAAAGACTAATAGCTATTTCACGCCAAACAGGATCGGCCAGATAAACAGCAGGCTCTCCTTTCATTATCAGTTCCAACTTATTGAATGCTCCCCGTAATTTATCAACAGAGTCCTGATAGTACTTTGAGTGTACTGTAATCTTACCATCAAGAACCGGAATTGGCTCCTCTCCTGCCAGTCCCTCAGCAGACAAACCTTCATAGGTTCCGTCTGCCAGATTTGCAAGCATATCAAGAGCATCAGCAGTATAATATTCTTCTTCGAAACCGACCGCACGAATGTGCTTCAACAGATGATTAGTACCTTGTGACTGCTGCGCCTCAATGATATCTGAGAGCAGCTTCACAGGCTTCAGTAAAGGACAATTCTCAATCAAAAAGTCGGTAATATTAACGGCACATTGACCAATTCTCAAACCTTCTGTCGTCAACATGGGAAAGTTCCGGAAAGTGATATACTTATTGTTGGCTGGATACTCGATGATTTCAAGACCGCCACCGTTCGGTAATTTTATCTGGCTCAGATTAGTTCCATCTGCATAAACCTCTCGAATGTTGATTATTGTGCTTAAATCCAGAGTCCCCTGTAAAGTGGTAATATTGGATAAAAGTATCTTCTGCATACTACTACAATCAGCAAGCGTAAGTCCTGTTATAGAGATTATTACGTTATCTGCCTTACTTCCAAGTATGAGTTCTGACAGTCGTCTACCGCGTACCACCATGGTACCGGAAACATTCTTTTTATGCCAGTCTCCAATACTTAATAACCAGCTCGCCGCCTGAATCGCATTCTGTTGGTCGGCACTACCGCCAAGGTCAATAGTAATGCGACATGTTTCACCAGCCTTGGTGCGTTTCCCTGACACTATGGACGTACCGTTAGCGATTGCAGGATACATATCGAAAGCCGGAGTGATGTCATAGTCTATCAAATCACCGGCAGCACGTACGATGATGGTATCGGTTCCATTGGCAGAGAATAAGCCATAATTATACTTACTCATAATATACATGATACGCTTCTTCATCCATGCAGTTTCCGCCGAATAAAAATCACCATGAGATTGCGTGATAGGATCAGTATCATTGCTGTAGGAATCATTATCATAAGCTATCTTGGCAAGTTCATAACGCTTGGCATCAGAATTTACTAACGTAGCCGGGAAGTACTCTTTAATTCCTAAATAATATTTCTTGTAGAAAGCATAGGCCTTGTCATAAGGAGTACCGGAAGACTGGCCACATAAACTTTCCATAGCAGCGAACATCTTACGCATTCCCGCAGTAATCTCAGCACTGAAAGCCTGTTCTAACAGATTCCAAAAGACAGACGTCTCACCATTCCAAATAGGCTGACCGTTGTCGTAATAATCATGCATCTCACACCAATAGGGTTTGCGGTCCTGTCCCTGGTTGTCGATTGGAAAAATGGTATCGGCATCATCCAGTCTCCACCTCCATTTGCTCCCGGCTGTACAGAAACTATATGGATAAGTATTCTTCGCCCGCTGATCGGTCCCGGCCGTGAACTCAACGAAATTATGATGAAATACAGCATCGTTGATGTCGAAGTAGTTCGGTACAGTCGCCCGGAATAGCTGTCCGCGGGCAGCGATAAACAGCTCATTCAGTTGGTCGGATGTAAATACGGACAGCTCGGATGCAAGATATGCAGCCAACTGCGTTCTCAAGTTGATCTGGCCATTACCAATATCGGAAGGAATGAACTTTCCTTCCGCCGCCTCGTAATAATAGAGATTATAAAGGTTGGCATCACCGGCCTTGGCAATCCAGTACTCATAGCCCGTACTGCGATATTCAGTTATGGCATTGTTCAATTCGGCAAGTGTTCCATTGAACGGTCTGATACGATTATTGCAAACATATACAGTGTTATAGGCCTCCATCCACTTTTGAGCAGACAGAGGTTCCGCTTCATCGGCATTTAGTTCCCCCGCATCAAAATCCCAACAATTGGTATTGTTATACTGGAAAGCCTCTTCATCAGGATTATAGGTCCAATATGGTTTAGTAGCATTCCAGGGAACACGGAACAAAGCCCCCAGCGGAGCATTGTCCGACCCCTCCACAGACAATAGCGCCGGATAAGCTTCCGTATCATAACCAAAGCAAAGGTCATCCCCTTTGTCTGGGCCAAATGTAAATTCTCCCATACAAGTATATACCTCCCGCCCTTCCTCATTCACGGATTTGGAGAAACCGATAAACGGCTCCTGATAAACAGCTACACGTATCTCGCCATCTGCTACCATTGCCTCGTTTCTCAGCCCTATTTCTTTATATAAATCATTGAAGGCAGCCACACTTCCGGCCTTATGATCCTGCATGGAACTCGCCCAGTTCTTCTTGGCTGTCAGACGTCCGGACTTCGGCACCCCATCAAACATGAGTACCTTGTTCTTATCGGTAGTCCCGTTGACATACGTGGCGATGGAGTTTATCTTATTGCCTTCAGCGTCTTTCAGCCCTTTCATTTTGAATCGGATATTCCACTCCAGATATTTCTTTGATGAAGTTCCCTGACCTTCCACCAACAGATTGGTGAGCGTGAAATTCCTTTCCGGTTTATCCTTGAAGAAGACTTCCAGATTACCCGCCACTCCTGAAGGGTTATTCAAGTTTGGGAAAGGTTTGTCAACAACAAACACGTTGTACAGCATTCTCGTGGCATTGAAGTCAATATTCACTCCTTCACCATCCAACACCTGATTGACATTCTTTTCTGTTCGCTTTTCATCAATTGTCACGAGTTGGTTGATATAATTCTTCTGTACAGCTTCCGAAGTCAGAGCCGAATCGTACACACGTAACCCATAAAGATAGAGGTTTGCATAATCATTGCCCAACGTTATCTTTCCGGTGTTTTTGAAGTAGTCATTACTTTCGTAGGCATACTGGCGGTTCTTCTTTCCGTTGATATAGATGGCGACAATGTTAAACCCAGCATTGCCATAAGCATCCGGCATGACAACCACTGTTAGTCGGATACGCACACCGTTATCTATAGGAACATCCTGTGTGGTACTTTCATGTTCAGACTGGGAGAAGAAGGAAATATTCTCGCCGGACACCTTTAGGCCGACATTCCCTTCGGCAATAGTAATAATGTTCTTCGAAGCATCCGAAGCGTTCTCCACTTTAAAATCAATCTCAATACTCTTACCCCTGCGGGCAGCTTCAATAGTGAAAGGCTGATAATCTATCACCGCAGAACTGCGGGCAAATATTTTCAATGCCTTCACACCTTCATCATCCGTCACCCATCCGTCATTGCCCCAGTTCAAGTTATTCCAGATCACAGGGATAACAGACTTATCCGCCTCATTCACAATGCTGCGGCTGTTGGATTGTGAGTTACTCCGTGTCTTGGGATTGATGTAAAGTACTGCACCTGCCGTGGCGGAATATCCAAACGAATTGTTCACACCAAATGTAATCGGTTCAATCAGATTGTTATTGCCACTGGTGACAGACACAACAACATCAAAATTCGCATCGTCATCTGTATCCACTTCCATCGGATAAGTGAAAGTGTTCTTTGTATTCGTCGCAATAGTGGTATTCTCAGAACTATATATTTCCGTTCCGTTTTTAGTTATAGCAAACAATGCGTCAGTCTGTGCGGACGAACCGTCATAAATGGCATAATCGAAGACTGTATTATCCTGCCAGTTGGTAAGCAGACCAGCCAAATTGTTCACACACATCAGCTTCACGGATTCACCCGAAGAAAAACACATGATGTTCACAGATACCAGTTTTGTCTGGATCGTATTGTCGGAATTCGAAAGGTAGAAGCTGACATTATACACACCGGTGGCTCCAGGATGCAGAAGCGTATAGATATAAGGAGTATCCAGATATACGGCTGTACCAAGATTCTGGTTATAACCCTGATTGTAATTATCTCCAGTAACTGTCACATGCAACGTTTTGCTGATGTTGCCATTAATAATCATTGGAATGGATATGTCTCCCGCAAATGCCATCCACCAGGCGAAGTTCGGCGCACTGATGCCAAGCGAAGTCAATTGCACGATATAAGTAACAGGAGCGGTAGTCTTGTCGGTATTCTCACCCTCAACACTTACTTTGATATTATTGCTACCGCTGGTCAGCCATTCGGACACGTCCTGCTTAACTGAAACGTTAGACGATATCTCCATCCGTTTTACAACCGTGAAGTCGGTGAACTTAGAGTTCTTTATCATAACCGTACAGAGTCCCAGCTCTCCGGTCGGTTTATATGGTTCACTGATGTCATCCCGATACTGTGAAACAAAGGTAAAGTCGAGCACACACTTCTCACCGTGTTGTGCAGTAAAGCCCAAAGAAGGCATATTATTCCGCACATACACGCTATACATGGTTCCGGCACCACCTGTCAGTTCCCGTACCATCTGCTCCAATGCCGCACCCATGGCACCATCATAAGCCGTGCCCGTAGTGTCACCGATAATTAACGATGCATCCGCAAGCTCATTAATCTTCCCTACTATTTCGTTCAGTTCTTCCGCTTTCAGAACATTACCCTTGATGAATATCTTATCTAATCTGTCCATAATACTATCCTAATATATCATTATCCAATATTCCCGAATCCAGTGTAAAATCAAGGTTCTCTACAATCTTCCCGCCCGGAGCGGACAAAGCATGCATAATCAGGTTTGTCTCAAGCATGGCGTTATCTGCCATATCCGATTCAATACGGCTAATAACAGCACGAGTGGCATGCCCCTGTTCATCCACCTTTCGCAAACTCATCACAAACCTTATGTATCCCATGTCAACAGCCTCCCAACAGATTTATTACCTCACGTTTGATAGCTGCTATAAACGAAGATTGTTTCACCACTTCAATAATAGCCTTACAATAACGTTCCGGTACTTCCACTTCCCCATCAGAGTAGTAGATTGTACGAGCCAGATCCTCGAAGCCGATATCAAGTAAAATACTTCCGTTGTACATCATCATATTGCCTATTTCACGGGCAATATCAAATACTCTCTTCTCACCTTCAAAAGAGACTTGTACCTCAATTATTCTAAAATTCACTTTCATTATTTCCTTTATTTTCAATTAAACAGTTCCATTAAACCATCCATTCATCCAATATGTACCATCATATAAGAAAAAATTAATTTCCGCCCTATTGGTTATTCCAAGAACTGAAATAATACTACCCTTAAAACTTATAGCTATTCCATTTCCATCAACATCTACCTGCTTAGCAGTTCTCATCAAATATACGATCTTTCCAATTGGAGGATTTAGCGGAAGATATACTCTTATTTTATTTTGATTAGAGCAAGTGACCCAGCCTACTGATAGGTCAAGCGTAGTATCGGCAGATACGTTCGTTACCTTTATTGCCATTCCCTCAATATAAGTATGAGATCCTTTAAACTGTAGCGATTCAGTAGGGCGAGCTGTCATCTCAACATCTCCATAGCTTCGTATCGCTATCGATTCATCTCCGGCCTGGGCTGTAACATCTATTCCAATCGAATTATCACCAAAAGCGCTTATACCAAGCGCCGTAATACCATCTCCCCGGATAGCGCACATTGTTCTGGAAGATGTATTGATCCTGAAGAATTTCCCTCCGTCCTTCTCTATTTCTATTCTTGCCAAAGGGTTATCACCGATATTAGAAAGTCCATATTCATTTATTTTAAATGCCCCGATATATCCGTTTTTCGAATTAACAATTCCTGCAATCGTAGCGTTTGTCATTGACACATTCCCCTCTTCGTCAACGGTAAACTTACCTCCTGAAATAACTGTCTTCCCAATAAAGTTGATCTTATCCGCCTGTATCACCGCATTCGAAATCAAATTTCCCGCCTCGTCCTCCGTTATAAACGCACTGATATCCGTCTGTTTTACCAACCCTTCGGCGGTAACCCGAGTGGCGAACAGCCCCACGAAGTCGTCTTCCGTCACCAATCCGGCCGTACTGATATTAGTCACTTTCCCGTCAGCATCGAACGTGAATTTCTCCGTTATCAGCGAGTTCATCTCGGCAGTAGTTACCAGTCCGGACTTATTGACATTCGTAATCAGCCCGTCATCGTCGAACGTCACTTTCGCCGCCAAAGCAGTAATCTTCTTGTCGGTCACCTGTATGGCGGCGGCATTAGCCGTGATGCCCTCATTGGCTTCATCAGCGGTATCTTGTGCCGTGCCCGCATTATTGAACGCTTCCAGTGCCTTCGCCATGGCATCCGCCGCCGCGGACACCGCGGACGCTATTTTCGTTTCCGCTTCCCGGATGGCGGCATCGGTGGATGTCTGATTCTGGGTAATAAGCCCGTTCAACTCATCGTAGTTGCCGCTTACCTGCAACAGGATACTATCTCCCAGATTCTTCATATACGCCGTTGTACCGTTGCTTGCCGGCTTCCAATGGTCGATGCTGAAAGCCGCTCCCACCGTCTTGGCCGTCTTGCAGACAAGCGTGTCATTCTCGTATGTATAAGGAGCGACCACCGGGTAAGTCGCATTCGTCCACAAGTCACCCACGTCATACGCCTGCGCCTCCGTCGGTTGGGAGACGAAAACCCGCCGCTTGCCGTCCGCCGTGTCCTGGGCCTTGGCGGCATTTTCTAGAGCTTTAATTGTTTGTTGGTCAGTAATATCTATCCATTCCCAAGTGTCAGCAGACTTTACGAATCTATATGCCAGTCCGGAAGCTGTGTTATAAAACATATCCTGCTCATGCATCATCTTCAATTCGCTGGTATTCCAATCTATGGCTGGTATATTGGCTAATGTCGGAACGTATTCAAAGAACCATATCGTATATTCCTTATCTGTCTGCTCCTTTATCAGACCAAGGTCCGCCTGAAGTTCATTGAACATACTATCATAACTCTTCCCGGTCGCTTCGGAGATAAACTGCCCGATAAATTTGTTCAGGAACGGAGAAATGATGGTAACTTCTTTGTCTTCCAAAGAATATGAATCAATGTCTTTATATTGTTTGATAGAAGGGGCATCATCGCCCACCGTCGAAAGAATTATCGCATTCTGTCGTGTCGTATCCGTCCGGTTGCCAAGCTGCACGATGGAATCGCCGGCTTCAGGAACACCGCTGCCCGTATCACAATCTGATTTTGAAAGATCGATATAATTATCACCTATGGCAACTACCAAACGCCAATAATAGCTATTAGTAACATTATGAGACGTTCCTTCCTTGATATTAAAGGTTTGTGCACGCACTTGGTCATCGATTCTAAATTCCTGTATGATGGATTTATCCCCGCTATCCTGCTCAAAGTAACAGCGGTAACAGGCATCGTACTCCTCCACCTTTACGCACTTCATTGATGCCGGAGTCAGAATGATTTCCCCACCGACGTATGATAAGCGTTTGATGATTAGTTCAACGAAATATGCCAATTTCCGTACGAGGATTTCGTCCACCTCAAGATAAGACCTTCCCGTCTCCTGATTATATTTAAGGCTGAATCCGGTTCCCAAATCTCCGGAAACAAAATCGGAAGACACGATGCCAAAGATATTCTTAAGTTCGTCAAAGATAGCCGTAACCACATTGGAATCACTGACAGATATGCTATGCCCGCTATTGCCTATATATAAACCTTCAAGAAAAGTAGTAATTTTTGCGGCAATATCCGCCACATCCTTCCGTAAAAACTTATCATATACCGGGCTGTCAGCATCTACATCATACGCCTTGTCGGCATGACCGGCATTGTCGGCATCAATGGCATGACCGGCTTCGTCCGCATATCCCGTTTTTGCTTTCCTTATCACACTTTCATAAGAAGTTCCGTCATCACTCACCTCTAACTTTTTCAGATAGATATAGCGGTCATCATCAGTACTGATTTCATCAAGCGTTGCTTTATTGGCATGCGTATGACCATCACCAGTAAAATCGGACGAAGAAGAACCATCTACCGATACAACTGTACTTGACACTCCATTTTCGCTTGCCCTCCCCAGCTCTCTCAGTCGTTTGCTGCGAGGCTGCGCTGTACGCAATATTGCTCCTGATATATACTTCTTTTCCATAAAGTTTAATCTTTATCTGATGAATATTCGTCCGGACGAAGTTCTACTATCTCCAATCGGCTCTCATCTTCTATCACATCTTGCTTGTCCGACAAGCAAATAAATCGTTTAACATCTTGACAACTTTCCGAACAAACAGCCAGGTCACCATCCAGTATTCCGGCAGTTCCTGTCAGCAACGTCTTCCGTTCTGCATATTGACTATATAATGTTCCGATAAGTAACTGTTCTGCTTGTGTAGTCCGTCCGGCACGAGTAAGTTCTTTTATCTGAATACCATCTTCCGTCCGGAAAAGCACTCCTTTCCCAGTGGGACTTGTATCAGTCATTGTTCCGCATATCGTATCCAAGCTAATTCCTTCTTTGGCACTCTCATTTATGACACCTGTATACTCTATATCATCATTTTCCGCATCGTCATGAATTATATTTTTACGTACCATATCAAGCTGTGGAGCTTTATACAACAACCAGCGTATTTTCTGATACCAGTCATCAGGTGCCTCCTTTATCTTTCCTTTGGTCCATTCATATACCCATACACCAGCATAAATACAAACTTCCAAATATCCGTTTTTTTTAGGATAAGGTATATACTGTCCCTCTTCCAACCTCTGGAACGACCTATATATATCTTCTAAAGATAACCCTATATCTGTCTCTTATACACATCTCCGAGCCCACGAGACGGAGCTACATCT
>OWIL01001026.1_pt1 | contig 15161 bp, 15 predicted proteins | sample 1732871 | NCBI WGS metagenome assembly OWIL01 (sample SAMN05065763, study PRJEB22554) | human gut metagenome | biome: ENVO:2100002; feature: ENVO:00000062; material: ENVO:00002003 | host: Homo sapiens | place: USA
GGAGATGTGTATAAGAGACAGGTTCGGTAGGGTAGGTGGCATCTATTTCATGTTCCAAATCGTATGACGGAGTAGTGGCACCCAAACGCAGCGTTGCGACGTACTCCTTCGTATGATATTGAAACTCTTCTATTCGTTTGGTTGCCTTGCCTGTACATAAAATCATCACCCCTGTTGCAAGCGGGTCCAGTGTTCCGGCATGGCCGACTTTTAGTTTTTTCACTCCTATCCGGCGGCAAATATGATAGCGGGCATGCCCTACTACTTTAAATGAAGTCCATCCGAAAGGTTTATTGAAAAACAGTACTTCTCCTTTTTTAAAATTCATCAGCCAATTTCTAAGTTGTATCCAAGCAGCAGCATTACCAGAATGGTTCCGCCAACAATAATTCTGTACCATCCAAATGCTTTAAAGCCATATTTCGTAACAAAGCTAATAAAGAACTTGATAGCCAGCAAAGCAACGACAAAAGCCACCACATTACCGATAATAAGTGCCGGCATGTTGTTGACAAGAATCTCGGTTCCACCATCCAGGAAGAGTTTCAAGACTTTGTAGCCGGTTGCTGCAAACATAGTTGGCACGGCAAGGAAGAATGAAAACTCGGCAGCATCCTTACGAGTCAGCTTCTGGGCCATACCTCCGACGATGGTAGCCATCGAACGGGATACACCCGGTATCATTGCAATACATTGAAACAAACCAATATTGAATGCCTTTTTTTCTGTCAGTACGGTATCTTCGCTTCCTTTCGAGAAAATCTTATCGCAGAACAGCATGAATATACCACCGATTACCAGCATCACCGCCACTATCGCTACACTTTCCAGCATCTCGTCTATCTTATCGCTAAACAGGAAACCCAAAATTGCAGCAGGAATAAAAGCAACCAGCAGTTTCCAGTAAAAATCGAATTTATGCAGAAAACACTTCAAAGCAGAAGCGCCTGCAGGAGCCGGTGTATGATTCAACCGGAAAAAACGTTTCCAGTAAAGGCAGACAACTGAAAGAATTGCGCCAAACTGAATAATTACAGTAAACGCTTTTACAAATTCTGTACTTTCTACCCCTAGTATGTTTTGTGTAATAATCATGTGTCCTGTAGAAGAAACCGGTAAAAACTCTGTCAACCCTTCTACAATAGCAATAATAATCGTCTCAAATGTTGTTAAATCTCCCATCTTTATTCTTCTGTTTTTTGTGTTTTAGGTTTGCGCAATACTGCATAAATCATAGATACAAAGCCAAACAGGCAAACGACCGGCGCCACCTTGATTCTGCGTACACTGAAAATATCGGGTTCAAAAAGCGTTTCGGACGATGTAGGTCCCGTCATCAATAGAAAGCCGATAATAACAATCGCCATCCCTATTGCGAGCAAGATAAAGTTCACTTTATCAAAGGCAAATTTCTGCTTGTCAGACATAGTTTATTTAATTACAAATTACTAATTTCAATCATTCCCTTAATCTATCAGTCGGTTGTTACGGATGCTAATCACACGCAAACACAGGTTTGCCGTCAGCCATTCGCCATCCGCTAAATATAGTACAGGCTGTTTGCTTTCATTCTCAAGTATTTATTCATAGAGAAATAGGCGCATAGCCACGTTATTACAATTCCAAACGCCAATACGCTTGCACAGACTATCAACATGACTTCAGGCGTGATGACCTGAAGCAATTCCTGTTCGTACGTCACGGCCCAATAAGCAGTCCCCATCAATATGGAATCGGCAACGATGGCTGCCAATATCCCGCTCCATACATTCTTTCGAAGGAATGGCCCCCGGATGAATCCCCAACTCGCCCCTACCAGTTTCATGGTGTGAATGAGGAAGCGTTTGGAGTAAATAGCCAGTCTTATGGTATTGTTTATCAAGGCAAAAGAGATAAAAGTAAGCACTACTGCCAAGGCAAGCAGTACCAGACTGATATTTCGTATGTTATCATTCACGGCGTCAATCAACTCCTTTCGATAGAGCACATCTTGTATGTTGGTGTTCTTTTTAATCAATTTCTCTATCTTCGCAATGCTGTCCGAGTTGGCATAGTCGGAATGGAGTTTGATTTCGATGGAAGCGGTAAAAGGGTTATAGCCCAGGAATTCTTCCGGATCTGTTCCCATTGCTTCCGTCTGTTCTTTCAATGCTTGTTTTTTAGAGATATATTCGGATTGTTTCACGAAAGGTTCCTGATTCAGCTTCTTCTGCAGTTTCAGGATATCCGCCTCTTTCATATCGTCGCTAATGAGAATGGAGAAACTGATATTCTCGCGGACATATACGGAAAGATTGTGCGCCGTAAGCACGAAGAACACAACCAGCCCCAACAGTAGCAACACCAGCGTGGTACTGATACTCGACGTAATAAACTGCATATCGAAAATCGAACTTGACTTATATCTGCTTTTATTTCCCATCCTCTACCTCTTTTTCCGAAAAACGTAAATCATGGAACTGCTCCGCTCCTTCCGTCCCAAAGCGCTGAACCATGCCAATGTTCCGACATACATCCCTTTCAGGAAACTACATGAACTACCCCGATGTTTCTCACTTAGCATGGATACGTAAAAAGCGTCAAAAGGCATCGGGTGACGTGCCGCCATGATAAAGCCATGCCGGGAAGCCAACTGTTGGATAGTGCCCGGTGTGAAATGCCAAAGATGTCGCGGGACATCATAAGCCGCCCAATACTCGCCGTAACGTTGCGCATCATAAGAGGAACAGTTGGGCACTGCCACAATTAGCAGTCCTTTTTCCGTCAACATCTCATGAAGCTGTTGCCACACCTCGCCGAGGTGTTCAAGATGTTCCATAACGTGCCAAAGGGTAATGACATCAAAACTGCCGGGAGCAAACTCTTGCAGAGCCGATTCGGGTTTCACCTCCAGTCCGAAATGTTCCTTTGCAAACTCACGTGCCTGCGGATTCTTCTCCACCGCCTCCACTTTCCAGCCACGACGCACCATCGTATCGGCAAAATAACCGGTGCCCGTACCTATATCGAGCAAACGCCCCGTCTTGCGATGCGCCTCCTTAGCTACCAGCCGCGCCTTGCGGCCCAGCATATAGGAACGTACATAGTGATAAACGGAATTCATCGCGCCTTTGCGCGTATCAGTGTGGGAGATATAATCAGGAGTCTCATAATACTTACCTATCTCAGCCTCTACGGGAACACCTTGCGTGAACGTAAATCCGCAATCTTCACACGAATACAGTTCAAACTGTTCGCCCGAAGCATAAAAATCCGTACAAGTCATGACGCGTTTCAAGTGCGTACTGCCACACACCGGACAAGCATTTATACTGAGTTTCTCCATTAATTTCTAAGCAAAATTAAGTGCTGCCTCGAATGACAAGACAACACTATACCCAAATTTGGTGCAAAGAAACAAATAAAAAGTGATGGATTGGGCTTTCGTTAAGGACTTTTAATAGATAAACCAATTAAAATATCAGCATCTACAATTAGGCTAGCTGAAATATCAAGCGCATATCCTTTCTGTATTTATGCAAATGCAAATAAAAAGACACCCTAACACAGAATAATTTCTAACTCCATATCAGGATAAGACAGCGCGGAGCTTCGTGCTATCTACCATAGACAAGAGATTCATTTACTTACTATTATTCTTTACCTGATTCACGTTTCTTTGAAATCTTTCATCTGCATCATCTGATAACCTCTGCTTATCAGTATTACTCATAGCATCCCATTTATCAGACCAAAATCTGAATCTCGACATTTCCCCATACTTCTTATCATATATACCGTGGTTTAATATCTGAAAATGAATACTAGGAAACGTCATAGAAACATTAAATCCATAATTATCAATATCATGGAACATCACTTTTATTTGGGAATCTTTCCCATTTACATTTATAAGACTGTATGTTGATCTGCAAAATAGATTATAGAAATGTTCCCAAGGCTCTTCTTTCAACGTAAGATTTCTAAAAAACTCACCTTGGTGAGGCAGGCTTTTATATTCTAAAATTTTCTTTTCATCCGGTGCTAAAGTAATGGGTAAAGAATCACAAAGTGACAAATAAAGGCTATCCTGACCATGTGCGACGACATAATGTTTTTTTGTATTTGACGATAGGCAAATAACGGAATCTGTATTGTTTTTCAGATACATTTGTCCATATACGTTCTTTATCATTGTAGTATTCAGGTTCTCATTCCAAAGCAAATTCCGTTTTATACTATCCACATTACAACTTAAATATGAATCGCTCAACTCAACATCATGAGACATAATCCCCATTTGTACTGGGCATCCTTTCACATATCCCGAAAAATAGGACCATAATTCCGTAATATTAAAATATGTCCCCCATCCCCTAAACAATGAAGTATCTATTAATATTTTCTTCTCTCCAAGTTTGGAAACAACCAAAAGCCAACTCTTTCCCCCGCCTCCTTCTACCACAAGATTGCCCGAATAACCAGACGCCTCTATCATTTCCTTTGCAGACATCGGTGCCTCATCCAATTCTATAAAACAGAGATACTTATCCTTGTACTTAATGATCTTTGAAGGATATTCAAATTTTAAATCTGCCGGACAATCAGCTGCTTGAATACTGTATATATGATTGGAATCATTAATAGCCAACTCATATAATACTACATATTCATTAGCAATCAAGCCACTATCCACAAGCAATTTGGCTTGCGCTTCCACCGCTTGCTGAACTTTGTTATAGTAGGCTGTTTACAGCCTACTATAACAAATAATAATATCAAATTTAGAAACGTAGTCCTCATTACTTCATAAATTTATCATTCAACTTATCTAATAACGTTTTACTCGTATCTATTTTATATTCATTATTCCCAATACGTGCATTTTCACTATTGTAGAAGAATAACACTTTACTATCCCTGTGATAAACAGCACCTGTCTTTATTTTCAAATTTTTCATGTCTTGGTCAGAAGCTTGGGCATTATATGGATGTGAATGCATATCTATCACTTTATCTCCTTTTACATTCAATTCACTCTGTTTATCAGAGAATACACTATCTTCTCTACCCGAAGTTCCGATAAGAGCCGTTTTATCTCCCCTTATCATTATATGATAGTAATGGCCTATCTCTTCCTTTTGTCCCGTCTGGTCGACAACTACGCGATTGTTCCCCTGATGATCCTGCAAGTAGTAGTGATACTTCTTATCGGACAGCGTAACATGTCCGGCATCAGTGAGCAACAACTCCTGTACACCATTTTCATAGATCACATTTCCGCAATAGTCCGTTGTGGTGGTAGTGTTTCCTGTCTTGTGCACTGTGCGCAGCTTCGTGCCGTTCACTGCATACGTATAAGCAATAGTACTACCATCCTTGAATGTGACTTTACTTGGCGAATTTAAACAATTATATTGAATAGCAATTATCTTTTATTCAAATCTTTGTCTATTTGACGGTTGCGAGCGTCGTATATATAAAACATCAGTAATGCCCTGACACAAGTTAAACATATTTGATCAATTCGTATCAGAGTAAGACACTATCAGTTTTATCGAACAATAATATAAAAAAACTACCCTGACACCTAAGAATATTTCTATATCATGTCAAGGTAGTAATCAATTTATAAATCAGGCAATTTTACAAGTTTTTCAAAATTTGTTTTCCATATTTCGAGCTCAAACAGGATCCCATCAACATCCACATTTAAGGATGCGATAACCTCAACTCCATCAATATCCTTAAATTGAAATTCACTAACTTGTTTACCAAATTTTCTACTTTCAATTATTTTCCCCTGTGGAAACAAATATAAACCACCCATTTCCCCATCATCCATTGGACATACTAATAATCCATTTTTCCAATCTTCAGACATTTTTAAAGAGGACTTATGAACAAGTAGTTCAATAAGTTGCTCCTCTTGCTTAGTCGGTATTCTATAAAATTTCATGTATTCTTCCTATATTAAATGTACCATCAGAAAGCTTAAAAGCTGTATACTGTATATTTCGACCACCTATTCTAATAACCTGATTAAAAGGCCTACCCACTACTACTTGTGAAGAAACAGTTTCAAAATGAGTTCGTATCATTGACTGCACTAATGATCTGTCCAAGCCTAAAGCGTCTGTATGCCGAAAAGTGTGATATACCTGATTTGCATTACCACCAAATCGAATAACAGGAGTCGTTACATTTTTTTGTCCACGTACTGCATTTATTAATGCATTTCCTGATTTAATAAACGGAACTGGTATAATTGTTTGCATTGCAGGTTGTAACATCCCTGCAACAGCATCTGATTGATTTTCCGTTCTCACATATTCCATTCCATGAGTTGCGCAAAGCTCTTGAAATTTAGTATCTGCAATATATACATCCCATTGTTTTTCAACTGCCAGATTCCTACCAGTATTTCTGCCATTCCAATCAAATCTTCGATTTACTGTAGCCCCAATCTCATCACCAGAATGTTCTACCTGAGTACTTACAAAATACTCTCCACCTTTATCCTTTAAAATTTGATCCCCGCCATTAAACAGTTTATATAACCATGCTCCAAATTTAGTTGAAAAACATCCTGTTGGATCAACATTATTTGCGGGACTATTTACACAATATACATACAGTGACCAACTGTAATACATTTCCGCCATCGAATCCACCGCATGCCACCTTCCAATCGCAGCATCATACTGTCTTGCCCCATAATCATACCAATTCAACCCATTCTTGGTATCAATTTCTTTACCATTATACTTATAAGGCTGAATACTCTTCTCTGCTGAAGCAAACGTGCCTCCGAAAGGATAATAATGGTTTACCTCCTCCTTTTGCCCCGTCTGGTCGACAACTACGCGATTGTTTCCCTGATGATCCTGCAAGTAGTAATGATACTTCTTGTCGGACAACGTAACATGACCGGCATCAGTCAGTAATAGTTTCTGTACACCATTTTCATAGATCACATTTCCGCAATAGTCCGTTGTGGTGGTAGTGTTGCCTATTGTGTGCACTGTGCGCAGCTTCGCTCCGTTCAATGCATACGTATAAGTAATGGTACTGCCATCCTTGAACGTGACTTTACTTGGCGAATTTAAACAATTATATTGAATATCAGTAATATTTTTGTTTAAATCTTTGGTCATGTTGCCATTCTTGTCATAGGTGTATTCATTGTCCTGCTTCACGGCATCCTTGAACTCAAACCCGTCGTTGTAAGCCGACGATGTGGCGGCATCATCCACACGTGTCAGCCAGTTGCCATCCAGAGTGAACGTCAGGTCGTCAATCAAGCCGTAGAAGGAAGCGCCTGTGCGTCCGTTACGACGGAGTGAAGTCAGGTTACTCTGCCTGTTATACGTGTAGGAGGTGTTATAATTTGCGCTGGGAGCTCCATTCCACAAATACCCCGCAGCGGTCAACCGTGACAATCCGTCGTAGCTGAAGCGGTATCCATGCATTCCGGTGTCACCTGCGGCTTTCCAACTCATGCCGGATATGTTGCCGTTGTAGTAAGGCGTGCTTCCGCCGTATGAGTCATTGTAATGCAACGTCTGGGTGAACAGCGTGTCGGTAGCCAGTGTCTTGATCCATGAACGGACATTATAGGTATAGTCCGTTGTAAGAGCAGAGTTGCCATGGCGTTTGCTGCTCTTGATTCGACCCAAGTCATCATAGGTGTTTTCAACGAGAGTCACTTCATCATTCGTATCCAGTTTATGCTTCGTCTTTAAAAGGCGTCCTGCGTGGTCATACTCGTACATACAGACTTCCGTCTGCGTGCTCTTTCCTGTAGCTGTATGGGCATGTTGTCGCTTCAGGGGTTCTCCCGTAAAGTTGTAGGCGACATATTCTTCCTCTATGCCTCCCATGTGATTCGTCGTCCGGCTTTGGATGATGCGTCCACGCTCGTCGTAGTAGAAAGCGGCATAATCATATCCGGTCACACCGGTAGCGTCCATGCGTGCTGTAACTGTTCCTGTCAACAATCCTTTGCTGCTTTCCGTATAGCAGATTCCATAGCCCGATGGAGGTGTGACATAATTCAGAGACGTGGGTACTCCATGTTTGCCGATGAAAGAGTAGTCATCGTAGTAGTTCACTGTATACACTACAGGATCCGTCATCGGGATATTCTCGAGAATATAGCCATGAAAGGCAGTGCCTGTATCATCCCGTCGTGCTTTCACATCGGTTTCGCACAACGGAAAGTCATCGTAATAATAAGAATTGTGGCAAATACCCGTGAGTACCGGACGATTTAATTCATCGCTAAGGGAGAAAGCCCATTCTCCACGAACACGTTGCTCGCCGTCCTGCGAAAGCACCTGGTGGTCGCCATGATCGTAAATGTAATAGATGGCATCACACTCCGGCAGTTTCTTGTAAACACAGCGGTGCAGGAAATCATAGCGGTAGGAATAACTACTCTGCGTAGCAAAAGGTCCTTCGGGCTCATCCATTTTGGGATAAGTAACAAAGGGCGGATAAACATTCACCAAATCATCGTGGTTGTCATATTCATAATAAACGAAATAGGGATCAGAACCGTCCATGCGTCCCGCTAGAATTGTACGTCCTAAACCATCTTTAAATTCATAGGTCGGATTCCCGTCTTCATCGGTAGTGCAGACCCCCAGGAAATTACCGGAGGGAATTTTATAATAAAGCCAAGAAAAGGACCGGGGATCGCGAGTGATGTATTGGTAGCTTACAGGATGCTCTGCCCATGCCTCACCCACCCCATGCTGTGCAACCGGCCTGTTCAAGGGAGAGGCTTCATACGTGGTCTGTAGGTATGGATGTGCATCACCGCCTGCTAATGAGCTTGCACCACTTTGTAAGGAAGAGATAGTCATGTAATTGCCATTTCCCAGTGATTTGGCAGGAAGCCAGGTTCGTAACTTGCGTCCCTGATCGTCATACTCTTGTAATGAGACAAGATCTTTCCCGTCGGGCGTAATGCCGCAATCTACCATTTGTGAGGAACGGCCCAGGCCGTCAAAGTATACCACCTGTTCACGGCAACCGCTATGGTCGGGCGAGGTGTAAGTACGTGTGCTGATATAGTTCTGTGAGGTGCTCACCTGCGACATGCATAAAAGAGAGCACAATAAGAGCGAAAGAAGTAAATATATTCGTTTCATAAGTTTGTACATATTTTGTTTATTGGTTACGGTAATGATAATCATATTCCTGCACGACGCGTCTCTTGCTTTCCTCCACAACGTTACCTTCATAATAGTAATTCACCTTCAGGCGCCCCAGTCCATCGTAGTCGTAATACGAAGTCTTCCCTGTAGGATCGGAGATCGAGGTAACACCCACCAACGGAAGATGAGTAAAAGTGGTAATATGTGCTTCCGAGAGAGACGTATGGTTACGCAATGCCTTTAGCTTGGCGGAATCAGGAGCAGTGCTCTTTGCCAATGCGGAGGATGTCGTGCCAAAGACGGAGAGTACGGCGGTTTCCACCTGTGCCAGAGTGGCATTCTTGATTTCGGCAATAAGATAGCGATCACTATATCCCCATAGGTAGACTGTATGTAGCTTATCCTTAGAAACTACTTCACGGGGATTTCCGTTGGAAGAGTAGGCAAGAACTTCGCTATGGAGTATATTCTGAAAGTAAGGTGCCTGATAAAGTCGGGCAGGCAATATCAGTGTATCCCCACTTTCTGTAGGAAACTCTCCGAATTCACGTCTATAGCCGTCGTCATTGCTTTGTTTCTCTGTCAACACGGGGTTAAGTATGTGCTTTTCCACCATTTTGCGAACAATATCCGGGGTTATACCAGTCCGTGCGAGAGCCGGGTATTCCCAATTGGTCTCTCGATGCACTCCCCATGCATTCCGTTCTTTCCATTGCATCCGGTTACCGGAGAGGTAGCTGTAGTGCTCTGTATTTGGAATACCTATTTCCGATTCGTCATAAGCGGTTACCTTACGTTCATATAGAAGTGAGTGTCCAAGCATCTGACAGGTAGAAGTATAGAAACTACCAAGAACAGCATTTATAGGGACAAAAAATGGGGTTCCATAGGAATTGGAATATTCCCAGCCTATCACCGGCGAGCCACCGGAACGCCAAATCAGTGATTCGCGTCGCTTCAGTTTATATTCCCGTCCGTCGCTCATGTAGTCAGTCTGTTCTTTTAATAGATTATAGCGATATTTCTCTCCTTCATACGAGAGCACATTGCCATAGTACTGCGGTTTCTCGAAAAAGGCTGTGTCATTTTGCATTTCTTCGTAGATGTCATACTCATAGACAGTCTTTCCATTGCAATTTTCGGGAGTAAATTGAGTTGCACCATCCTTTAAATAATAGACCGTAACTTCGGGATAGACCACTGCGGGACGACCGTTCAGAAGCCGCTGGAAATTGAACGCACTGAACGTACATTCCCACTCCCAGGTGTAAACAGGATATCCTGCTGACGGACTATAACTCATGAAAGGATTGGATTTGAAGGAGCGATATCTCCCATCCGGATCAAGCCCCAGAACCATGTTCAATACCGACATCGGAAGGTCGGTCGATTGGTAGTTCATATAAGTCTGAATCGTAGGATCGAGGGTTGGTTCACCTGCGCCTGTATGGTAATAACGGTCGCCTATACCGCCATTTGCATCGTATTCGGTTTTCCCGTAACAGTAGCGCTTGGAATCACTCCGCACACCTTCTGCCGTATAGTTGACGATTTCACGAATCCTAAAACCTGTAGCTTCGGCTTTCACGCGTCTTTTTTTATCGTGAATATAGTCTCCGTCGTTATCAGTGAATGAGAAGAACTTGTGGTTCTCAAAGTCAAACTCTGTGTAGCCCCCTGTCGGATAAGTTAGTTTGCGAAGCAAACAATGGCTTTCAGGACCGGCAGGTTTACGCGAATTGTAGGGCACATTAGAAAGTCTCACTTTATCCAAAGGAGACAAATCATTTTCGTCTTTTGGTACGTCTGTTACATAAGAAGTGGTAGCGGCTCTGGACACATCAAAGCCCACAAACAGATTCATATAGGCCACGTCATAATTGTTGCTGCGAAAATTCAGGTTGCCCCAATGGTCTGTCCCACCAAAGCTGGCATACGAAGATGTATATTCACACCGGTAGGTCTCGGATAATCCATCATTACCGCCAAGTAGAGTGACGCTGTCAAGCATGCTGAAAGGCGACTTTGATAAACTGTTAGATTGCAAAGTCCCCTGGTGCTGTTCCAAGTTGATAGTTCGCACAAGTCTATCTCCGTCTTTTATACTGACACTTTGGGCATAATTATAATATTCACTATTTGTACCGTCATTATAATTGATGCGGATGGTGGTAGTACCATAAGTGACGGAGGTCAGAAGCTTCATCTGATATGCATGCTGCCGTGTATAAGTATGAAAAGTGACGTCAAATACGTCTGAGCTGCACTTAAACTCATAAAAATGATGGAAACGTACTGCCGGCTCTGCCTGCTGATACCCAAAATCAGAATGAATACTCTTGTCATAATCAAAAGTAATAAGTTCCGAGGAATGAGGCAGACGGATAGAGGTCAGTTGCCAAGACACATAAGTGGTGTTGTAGGGAGTAATCGTACAACCCGTTCCTCTAAAGGTGGTATCGGCACCGGTGAAAGCATACTCAACACCCTGTTCATCTACCACTTTAAAAGATATAATCTTCCTATCCCTAGTAGCATGGGTTATCTTCACATCACGTCCACCTGAAACAACATATTCGATTTTGCCGTCATAGTTTTTTCTGATAACGAATTCGAAGGAACTGCCATCAGGAAGGGTAGCGGTAAAGAGGTCGGATTTTAGATTCAACGTGTTCAAGTATTCTTCCGTTAAGTTCCGGTATGACTCTCCAAACTTGTCGGTATCCAGTTTAAAGTCTGTAAGTTCATCGGGCATGCATTCTATGCTTCGCGAGATGCAACTGCTGATAGATAATGCCCAGCCACGGCCGAACACGTCATAGTTGTAGCCGGGATGGAACGGAGCCGGATTGTATTTTAAGCTCAAAGGCAATCGATAGCCGTGATGGTCAATGTCGAACAAGGGAATAGATATGTCGGGCACTCCCATGGCTGGATTCACGGCTACATCTCCATACATCTTAAAGGCTGCCGCCTGGGGAGAAGTGGGGACAGAAGGTGTAACGTATGGAAGTGTGGAAGCTGCACGTGCCGTAAAAGGAAAGAGTGCAGCGAAAAATGATAGTATAAAAATTAATCGTTTCATATTTTATTTTTGTTATATAAATGGTTAAAACTAAGGAATGGTATTTAAATTGGATCTTAGTCCGTGTTGAAATATGGGTTTGAAATTCTGCAGACTCCAAACCTAGGAATCTGCAGAATTATAAGACTATTGAAAGACTTACAGATTCATCGCGTTAGCGCCCAAAACGCCGGCCAAAGCCGAAGCCACTGCGATAACCACCTTAAGGATCATATCCCATACTGATTTCTTCATTGCCATCATTTACCTCCTTTCTGTTCTTTAATGTGTTGTGTTACTCTGTGTTCTTCCGTGTTCTCTGTTTTGATAGCAAACTCCTCAAGTTCCTTGAATTCCTTTGCCACCTCAAAACACGGGCACGATTTAATCCACTCTTCCGGTTCTATCTCGCCGTTTCCGTTCAAGTCCGGTGAAAGATCCCGGTGTCCGCATACCCGGCAGCCGGGGAATTTCTCCTGTAGTTGCCCGACGAGTTGCCGGAGCGTGGCCCGCTGTGCCGGAGTCCGGGTATCTGCCGGGCGTCCCCGGCAGTCCAGACCACCCTCATAGCAGATACCTATTGAATGAGCATTGAAACCTTTTGCATGCGCTCCGATACGTTCGATGGGACGGGTGAGGTGCACTGTTCCATCCTTGCGGATGTAGTAGTGATAGCCTGTTCCGTTGAATCCCCGACGTCGGTGCAGCCGGTCCAAATCTTCCGGAGAGAGCGTACAATCCCCCCGCGTGGCACTGCAGTGCACCACGATTAAATTAATAATTCGCATGTTAGTGGATAATTAGTTTACTAGTCTAGTTAAAAAGTTCCGTTTAGTCAGCCATTCGTGTTTGTGTTGCGTCATACAGACAGGCTATGCTGCCGGATCCGGTGCTTCTCCACTGCCGCCGGAACCACCACCGTCATCGGGTTCACCGCTATTTCCGCCACCCGAAGCCGAAGTATCGGCAAGGTCGAAACGGACACACTTGGCACCTGTCACCAAAGAACGGGTAGCGGTGGTACGGTCAGGATTCTTGGTATAGTTGGGCAGGAAGCGGACAGTAAGGGAAGCCTGGGCAGCCGATACTTTTTCCGGCAGTTCCACCCCTTTGCCGTTGGACTTCATCACCATACGGAAAGTCCCGAAGCCGTCGAGCGTTACACTTTCCGATGCTTGCAGATGCTGGGCAGCCACTGTCACCAGATTATCGAGTGTATTCTTCACGTCACCGGTGGAGAGAGACGAGTAAGCGGCTATCTCTTTGGCGAGTTGGGTGGTTGACACATTGGCCGTGTATATCACACGGGGATGAAATAATTTCTTTTTGTTCTTGTCTTCCAGAACCGACTGGAAGGGTTTGTACAATACTGGCATAATTGTAATAGTTTTTACGTGTTAATAAATTAGTTTAGTGTTGTCCTTAAGCTTAATGACACTGTAAAGATACGGGTATTATTCAGACTGACCCAATCATTTTTTCAAAGTGCGTTCATAAATTAATTAATTACGCTCAAAAGATAATGTCCCGGCAATTTGATTTTTCCATTGCTCCCGCGAATGTTGCTGAATCCCTTCCACACAGGGTTTCCGATAGCTCCGAAGTTACTTTTCAGGATAATGGCATATTGCTCGGAAGGCGGAATCTTGTAAGAGTGAAGATTCTCCAGCAGTCCCTCGAAGTTACGCTGCGTGCCGTCGGACGGTGGTTGCATGTTGTCGATGTCTTCCTGTGTCATCACCTTCCTTCTTTTCAAGATTTTTCCTCCTCTATCCTCTCCTTGAGGAGAGTCAGAGAGGTGGTTTAATTTGTTTTTCTTTGTTTTGTGTACCCAATGTCGACATTTCGGCTTCCGATGTTGCAGAATCGGTGTTTGATGTTACAGAATCAGCAGTTGATGTTACAGCATCGACTGTTTCGTTATCAGCATCATCCGCACAGCTTTTGCTACTTTGAGAAGAGTGGTACGATGCAAGCTCCTCCGCTTCCAACAGGCAGTAGTCCGGCTCTATCAACGAACTGCTGCGCCGCTTGGTGATAAAGAGGTACTGCCGTTGGATATCGGCGGAAGTCAGGATGCCGTATTGGCGGAAAAGCCCGGCATCAAACAGACCACATTCCACGGACAGGGCGATGATACGTTTCACATCATCCATATCCGTGTTGTAAAGGCTGTCCGTCAGTTCATCGTAAAACTCATCACCGGCAGAGATATAATATCCTTTTCCGGCATAGATGTACGACAGCGTTTCTACCAATGTGGCAAAAGCAGCATCACCTTCCCGCTTCATGACACGACGCACCACGCGGTCGTGCATGAAACTGGTGCTCATGGGGAAATAATCCAACCCCTGTTTTATTCTTCCCATAGTGCGTGTAGTTTTTCCTTTTCCTGCTTCCGGCGAATACTGTCCGCCACCACCTGACGGGCATGGCGGATAAGGAGCATCCGCAAAGCGTAGTCCTTTACCTCGGTTATTACCGGATAAGAAAGAGGTTTGTTTTCAAATGATATATTTTTATCCTGATTGCGATGTCTGCGCGTGTTTGCCTTACGGCATTCCTTGCAGTAATTATCTGAAGTCCGGGTACGCTGATTCATATAAAAGGCTTCCTGTGGGAGCTTCCGCTTGCAACATCCGCAGATGTGTAGAGATTGATTCATAATGGTTTCCATACTGCTTTCCGTTTTTACAATTTTCATATTTAAATATTCGTGTGTATATTAGAGATATATCGCTTGCGCGCAGGACATATAGTTGCTGTATATTGGAGATATATCGGCTGCACATTGGGTATATAGATGCTACACGCAAGATATATAGATGGTGTAAGCGGGCTCAATATTACTTCCGCCCGTCCGGCACGGCTTCCTTAAAAAGGGGGTGAATGAGGTATTTTGCAACCTGTCTCTTATACACATCTCCGAGCCCACGAGACGGAGCTACATCTCG
>OWIL01001093.1_pt1 | contig 14246 bp, 16 predicted proteins | sample 1732871 | NCBI WGS metagenome assembly OWIL01 (sample SAMN05065763, study PRJEB22554) | human gut metagenome | biome: ENVO:2100002; feature: ENVO:00000062; material: ENVO:00002003 | host: Homo sapiens | place: USA
CAGTTCAGTACAGGACCGAACTGGGCTTCTGTTAGCTGCGCTTTTTTGTGTCTACTTTTACTTGACAGATGCAACTTTTGAAAAGGTGCAATCTCTCTTAAAGCGGGATACCCGGCGGGCTCCCCGGACAAAGGAGCTCCATCTGTTCAGCGGCTTCCTCCGCTGTGCGGATTGTGGAAAGTCTGTTACCCGAAGCTCAAGCGGGCAAAGTACCCGTTACCTTTGCTCTACTTACAAAAACCGTTCTCGGACAGCCTGCACCATGCACTCTATCAAGCATGAGCGGCTGGAGGCCGCTGTCCTGTTCGCTGTACGGCAACAGGTACATCTGGCGGTTTCCTACTCCGAGATTATCGCCCGGATCAATTCGGCCCCCATCAAAAAAAGCCAGTCTTTCCGACTGGACGATCTGATAGCCGCCAAGGAGCGGGAACTGGCAAAAGTGACCCGGTACAAGCAGTCTCTTTATCAAGACTGGAAAGACGGGGAAATTACCCAGCAGGACTACCGGGATATGAAAGCCGATTATGAGCGGCAGGCCGTATCCCTCTCGGACATTCTGGCCCGGCTGACCGCTGAACGGGCGGAGCTGGCAAACGGTGTAAATAATGAGCATCCTGCTCTTGTAGCCTTTATGAAGTACCAGAACATTAAAACACTCAACCGGGAAATTTTGATTGAGCTTGTAGATCATATCAAGGTTTACGAAAACGGCAATATCAGTGTGAAATTCAACTTTGCTGACGAGCTCCGCCGGATTGCCGAGTACATTGAAATCAACACCACTCAAAACCCCGCTGTGGCGGGCTGATACCCGCCACATACCTTTCTGACAGTGTGTATTCCTAATAAGAAACATTCATATGTGGAGGGCTTCCAGATGTCCGCCACCAGCTCCGGTTATCAGTTCAACAACCTGGTGGTACACAAGTAAACAGTAGTTTTGCGCAGCGGGGAGCACGGCGGCTTTTCAGGCCCCGTCTCCCCGCATATCGTTCTTCGAAAGGAGATCCATTGTGAAAAAGCGCAACTGTTTATCCATACCTTTGGCGCTGGCCCTGCCCCTTTCCCTGATGGCTCTTCCCGCCGCAGCGGCGGGAGGCCCCCGGTTGGTGGCCAGTTCCGCCACGGCCTCCACCCAACAGGTGGGATTTTCCGGCTTTCCCACGGACGCGCACAGTGTGCAGTTTACCTTTACCCTGCCCGCCTAGGGCAGCTGTATCTTTGAACCGGACAGCGGTCTGGCGGACCGCCCCAGTATGTATACCACCTACAAGCAGAACGGTACGGAAGTGACCGTCTACATCACCACCAAATCCGGAGTCCTGGCGGAGAGTGGTTCCCTCACACTGGGGATGCTCACTGTGGCCGAAAATGCCTTTGCCGTGACCGGAGCCAAGGACATGAAGCTGCTGAGCTCCGGTGACGGGGAGACCATCTACGATGCCGTTACCGACACCGGTTCGGACAGCTCTGGCTCCACCGGCTGCGGTGGTTCAAATATGGGCGGCTCCAACAGCGGCAGCTCCGGCAATTCCAGTAGCTCCGGCAGCACCGGGGTGGAACAAATTCCGGCACCAATCCGTCCGTTCCGCAGACCTTTGACAATGTGTCCGCCGACGCTTGGTATGCATCCACAGTCCGGTATATGTCCCAGCGAGGCCTGATGTCCGGCACCGCCGCGCCCGACATTCCCATGAGCCATGATCTGGACGGTTCTGGCCGCCTACAATGGGGCCAACACCAGCGGCGGCAATCCCTGGTATACCCCTGGACAGAAGTGGGCTATGATTAACGGTGTCTCAGACGCAGCCCCCCAACGGCTCCATCACCCGTGAGCAGCTGGCCACCATGCTTTGGAGGGCCGCGGGAAGCCCCAGCACCAGCGGGAACTTGAACAGCTATGTGGATGCCTCCAGCGTCAGTGACTGGGCGGTGCAGGTCCTGGGCTGGGCTGTGGACAAGGGCATCCTCTCCGGTATGGGCGTCGGCGCATTGGTTCCCCAGACCACCGTGACCCGGGCCAAGGTATCTGTGATGCTCATTCAGTTTGTGAAGAACATGGAAGTATAACCTGGCCTGGTTAGAGAAATTCCTATGATACGAAATACGAGGCTCTGTACCCTGTTTCTGCGGTACAGAGCCTCGTATTTTTGACGTTCCTCCGGCGGGAGAGGGGACGGCGGGGTACAAGAAAGAACAGGAGTTGCTACAGTCAGAGTACATATTCTGTGCGTAGTAGGGCAAACTCATTTATCAGTTCCAGTAAAAACAGTAGGCATATGCAGTGCTTGTGCCTACCGTTTTTTACGGTCCAATTATAAATTGAGAACCTGTGTATGTTGTTGCAAGCTAAGAAGACTACTCCGTGGACAATACCTTCATGAAATCCACTACATGCTCTTCTCCAAGCTTTCTTGCCCGCTCTGTATCGCGCTCCGCTATAGCATTATACAACATAACATGAGACTGGGTGTTGCTGACTAAGTCAAAGCTTTTTCGGTAAAGCAAAGTGGTATAGCTAAAGGTTACCGCCCGGGAAATCAAATCACTTAACCGTTCAAAAATTACATTGTGGGTCATGTTCCAGACAAGAGTATGGAACAGAATTTCGTTGTTGGTGTAAGTATCGATCATGGTTTCGTCGTATGGAGGACCATTAATTTTTGATACGAGTTGTTCCATACGCTGGGTCAGCTTCCACATTTCGGCAAGTTGGTTAGAGGAGGCGTTTTGTGCCGCCAACATGCAAACTTCTGGTTCAATGGTACAACGAAATTCAAACAGATCTTGCCGCAGCTTATTGTCCGGGACAAAATCAAGCCCTAGGGGATCATTTCCCAATCCGGGTATCTTGGTCACAAAAGTTCCTTTCCCGCGCTCGATTTCCAGTACGTGTCGGGCAACCAGAAGCTTGACTGCTTCCCGGATTGTAGTTCGGCTGACATTGAGTGAGGAGGCTAACTCCTGTTCGCTGGGCAGTTGTTCGTTGACTGCGTATTCGCCCGTAATAATCCGGTTTTTGATTTTATCCGCAATATTTTCAGAAAGATTTTTGCTTGCAAGCATAATTAACACCTACTGTTAACAATGTTGGTTTTCAGCTTCAGAATACCATTTGTATTTTAAATATTCAAGTACGTAGGGGTATAAATGTAGAAATAAGTTGGATTGCACAAAAAGTGTGTCGTCAATTTGTCCCAATTATCACTTGAATTGAAATGATTTTTTGCTATAATGATATATCATACGTATGACATCCTACGTCGTATGTTTTAGAAATTGAACCGTTTTGTTGATCCCTGGAGACCTGTGTGACGGAGACGGCGCGGCTCTTATTCGAAAGCAGTCATACGTAATGAACCTGCAAACCGACAGGATATAAAGAAAAGGAGCGAATGAAAATGAGGAAGACCATCACGATGACTGTTGTATTGGCACTGCTAGTGGGACTGCTGTCTGGCTGTGGGAGCAAACCCACGTCTAATGGTTCCAGCCAGAGCGCTGACTCCAATTCTGGTAGCTCCAATACAGAGGTGAAGCTGCTCAAAACCAGCATGCCCACATCCTGGGATGAGACCCATGGCTACACACAGGCCATTATCGCCATGAATAAATATCTGGACGAAGTTTCTGGCGGTACGCTCCAGTTGGACATTTATGCTGGCGGACAGTTGGGCGACGAGACCGCTGTGTTTGAATGTTTGCAGCTGGGCACAGTTGATTGTGCTGTGTTCAATTCTGCCAGTTTGTCCAATTTCACTCACTGCCTAGAAGCGTTTGATCTGCCCTATCTGTGGGTGGATGAGACCGGATACGCAGACGAGGAGCTGCATAACAACGTGGTGAGTTCTGATTTTGCGAAAGATTATTTAAATCAGGTGTATGAGCAGACCAGCGTGCGTGCAGTTGGCTTTTTGTATAATGCGGCGAGGGACTTCTTCCTGAACAAGCCGCTGAACAGCATGTCAGATGCTTCTGGAATCAAGCTGCGCTCTATGACGGCCCAAATGCATCTGGATATGTATACAGCTATGGGTTTTGTGGCCACTCCAATGGGATACAGCGAAGTCTACAATGCCATGCAAACCGGCGTGGTGGATGGGTTTGAAGATACTGCTTGTTCCACAGTCACCGGCGGCACTTATGAGACTGCAAAGTATGTGGTCAAGTCTGGCCATGCCACAGCATCTCCTCTATTTGTAGCCAGCGGTATGACCTGGGACAAGCTGAGCGAACAGGAGCAAACTTGGTTGACTGAGGCAGTTGAGGTGGGACGTCAAGCGTGCTATGACACCTTCAAGGAGGCACAGGACAATGCTTACAAGAGCTTTGAAGAGGCTGGCATGGAAGTGAGCAGCATCGATCAGCAGGCAGCTATGTCCGCTTGTGCTCCTGTGATTGCCAAGTATTGTGAAGATGATTCGATGAAAGCTGTCTATAAATATGTCCAAGAGGCCCGTAAGTCTCTGGGGTTTGACTCCTATGTAGGCATGGAAGACTACATGGATATGTTCAGCTAAAGTAAGCTCTTTGTCTAAGCGGTGAAGGTTATGATGAGACGCACTGTGGTTGCCGGAGTTTGGATACAGCAGCGAGGTGATTACAATAAAACGGTTCTTTAATTTTTTGGATGCAATCAACGATTTCCTGATTCGGATTATAAAAGGTCTGTTAGCTATTATGCTCAGTGTGCAGATTTTGCTGATTTTCATTACTGCGGTTATGCGATACTGCTTTAATCACGCCATTCCGTGGACGGATGAGCTGACGACCTATTTGTTGGTTGCAATCACGTTCCTTGGCGGCTATGTGGCTTCTAACATGGGGGCCTTGGCAAAAGTAGAATTGGTATCAGGGACTTTCAAAGGAGCATTGGGCAAAGCAGTCCAGGTTGTTGCCAGAATACTCTCGGGTGGATTGGTCGGATGGATTGCGTTTTATGGGACACAGCTGTATTTCAGCCCTGTGATTCAAAACCAAACCAGCTCCGCCCTGCGTATGCCGGTGAAATACGTTTGGTGGTGCCTCCCTGTGGCCATGTGGTTGCTTCTATTTACTGAACTACTGGGAATTTTTCATATCTTTGTCCCGAGAGAAGGGCAGACAGAATCTGCTGTGGCCTCGGACACGGACAGTGAATGAGGGAGGGAGGAAACATGGTTCTTGTAATCACCTTTATCGTGACAATGGTTGTAGGCGTACCCATTGCATACGTTCTGGGCCTTGTGGGTGCGGCGGGCCTTATCACGATGGGCCCCACTTATTTTTCCACCGTTGCACAAAAGCTGTTTTCCTCCGCCAATAATTACAGCCTCATGGCAATCCCCATGTTTATCCTGGCTGGTGAGCTCATGGGTCTGTCCGGCGATGTTAACCGCCTAATGGACTTTTGCCGTTCCATCATTGGACGGATTCGGGGCGGCATTGCCTATGTGTGTACCATCGTCGGTCTCATGCTGGGCGGAATTTTAGGAATGGCCAACGCTGAGGCGGCGCTGCTTAGCTCCACCATTTATCCGGAGATGCGTAAGGACGGGTATGAAGATACGTTCTCTGCCTGCTTTATTGCTTCTGTGTCTGTAGTGGGACCGCTGATTCCGCCGGGGCTGCTGTATGTGGTGTACGGTGTGTCCAGTGGTACGCCCATTAAGTCGTTGTTTGAGGCGGGTTTGGTTCCGGGATTTTTGGTCGCTATTGCGTTGATGCTGGTGATCTTCCTTCTGGGACGGAATCCTAAGCGGCAGTGGAAAACGCACGAGTGGCGTGGCTGGGGTCATGTGTGGAAGTGCTTTAAAGAGGCTGCATTCTCCATTGTTGCACCCTTCCTTACGTTTTTCTGCATTGCTGCCGGTATTACCACAGCCACCGAGGCCGCTTCTGTCATCATCGTTTTTGTTCTGATTGTAGGTACTATTATCTACAAAAAGATCCAGCTCAAAGACCTGATTCCCATGATCATCCACTCGGCAGTTATGAGCGCGGCTATTTTGATGATTGCCTCCATGGCAGGTGTCATGGGATGGGTTTTAGCGATTGAGCAGATTCCGCAGCAGATTTGTAATTTTATGATGTCTTTGACAGACAGCCCTCTGATTGTTCTCTTTATCATCCAGATTTTCCTGCTGTTTGTGGGAATGTTCATGGATGCAGCCCCCGCAGTCTTGATTCTGGTTCCTGTATTTCTTCCCATTATTCAGCAGTATGGGCTGGATCCGGTACACTTTGGCCTTTTGATGTGCTTTAACCTGACCATTGGTGTTCTGACTCCGCCGGTCGGCACCTGCTTGTACACCACGGCTATGGCAACCGGAGTACGGGTAGACCGCATGATTCGGGGCATCTGGCCATGGATTGGCATTCTGGTTATCGTGCTGTTTATCTGCACCTACTGGGAAGGCTTGATCCTCTTTATCCCGCGCCTTTTGGGATATGGCAGCTGACGCTGTTTGATAATGACTATGAATGGGAGACGATATACTATGATTAAAAACGAGCATATGATCAATGATTTCCTCTCCAGCGAAATTCGAAAAGCCAATGAAACCAGAGGACTGTGGTACTATGAGCTGGTAAAAAGCGCCGGCCAGTATGGACTGGATGAAGAAAAGTTCGCCCGCAGCGCAATCCGGAAACTTGGCAATCTGTATCGAGGCTTGTATCCGGATACCGACAGTGTGCCTGAGTTTATGGGCGCATTTCTCAATGACCACAACATTAAGCAGTTCCACATGGAGCTGAAAAGCCTTACCGATGAAGAAGCTGTGGTACACTTCCACTACTGTCCTATGTGCGGGGCGTGGACCAAACTGACCAAGGACGAAAAGGAGATTGCCACTATCTGTGATTGTGCTATGGACGTGGACAGAGGTGTGTTCGACCTGTATGAGCACATTGGCTTCAAATTGGAAAAGGCAATCGGATGTGGCGACGACGTCTGTGAATTGCATTTCTACAAAAAGTAATTGGGGGGCCAGAAGAATGATTATCAACGAGCCGAAAAAGTACTTAAACGACTATGAGGTAGATTCTGTCCGCAATGCTTATGAAAATCGAGGCCGGTGGTACTATTACCTTGTGAAAGAAGGACTGGAGCAGGGCCTTCCTCTGGAGTTCGCCCGAGATGCCATGCGGCGGGCGGGGTATTTTCAGTATGAGAGCCGCTTCAAGGGCATGACAACGATTGATGAGTTTGCTAAGGAGTTTTTTACTTATGGTGTGGAAAAGGTAAACGAGGGTGAGATTGTCCGGCAGACCGAAGATGAACTGGAGATTGATCTGGGATACTGTCCCCTGGTAGCCGCGTGGCAGAAACTCACGGATGATGAGAAGTACATGGCGGACATCTGCGATATCTGCATGGATATGGACAGAGGCATGGCCGAAAAAATGGGATGGGAAATGGACCTGAAGAATACGATTGCTTCGGGGTGTGGCAAATGTACTATGTGCTTCAAGAAGAAGTAACTGCCTAAGCAGAAGCTGACCCTGAAAAGGTAAATTTGGCTTGCCGCCACAAAACAGTCCGATGTGATAACGGCGAAAATCGAATGGGGCGGAAGCCTGTGAGCGTTTGGAGAAGGTTTTGGCTCTTCAAACGAAACAGGAGTCCGTCCCATATATTTTAAAAGGGGTAAATGAATATGAAAAAAATAATTAATCATCCCGATCACGTGGTCTCTGAAATGCTGGCCGGATTGGCAATTGCGGAGAAAAATTTGCGCTATTTACCGGAAAGCGAGGTCATCGTTCGGCAGAAGCCAGACAAAAATAAGGTAGCACTGATTTCAGGCGGTGGAAGCGGTCATGAGCCTGCCCATGCCGGCTATGTGGGACAGGGCATGCTGGATGCGGCGGTATCGGGGAATGTGTTTGCATCGCCTTCTCCGGACCGGATTCTGAGCGCGATCCATGAGGTGGCCGGGGAAAAGGGAGTCTTGCTGATTATAAAGAACTACTCCGGCGACATTATGAACTTTGGAATGGCAGCTGAACTGGCCGAAATGGAAGGCTACAAGGTTATGTCTGTGGTAACCAAAGATGATGTGGCTGTTCCCGATAGCGTATATTCCACCGGTCGGCGCGGCATTGCCGGAACTGTATTTGTCCATAAAATTGCCGGTGCGGCTGCGGAGGCGGGTAAGAGCCTGGAAGATATCCGGAATCTGGCCCAGAAGGTGATTGACAATACCCGCTCCATGGGCATGGCAATGACGCCCTGCGTGCTGCCCGGCGTGGGAAAGCCCGGCTTTACGCTGGGTGAGCAGGAAATAGAAATTGGAATGGGCATTCATGGAGAGCCTGGCGTGGAACGGACCAGTGTGAAAACGGCCAAGGAGCTGGCGGAGATTCTCTGCTCCCATATCTTGGCGGATATGGATTTCGCTGACGCAGAGCTGGCGGTCATGATTAACGGGTTAGGCGGCACACCGTTAATGGAATTGTATATCCTGACTGGCGAGGTGGATAAGCTTTTGAAAGCCAAGGGGATAAAGCCCTGCCGCTGGTACGTGGGCAATTACATGACCTCGCTGGAAATGAGCGGCTGCTCTGTTTCGTTGCTCAAACTGGACGAGGAGCTGAAAGGATACCTGGACGCGGAAACAAATGCGCCGGCTTGGAGGAATTGAGGGATGAATAAAGTAGCGTTGACGACTCAGCAGTATGTGGATTATTTAAAATGTGTCGCGGCTAAAATTGCGGCGGAAAAGGACTACATCACGGAATTGGATGCGGCTACTGGTGATGGAGATCATTGGGCCAACATGAATACCGGATTTACCAAGCTGGTGGAGATTGAAGCGCAGCTGCGCACCTGTTCCTTTGCGGATCTATTTAAGAAGGTGGCCATGACCATTATGTCTGGCGTAGGGGGATCTTCCGGGATCTTGTATGCCAGCGCGTATTTAAAAGCAAGCAGTGCGGTAGCAGAGCGCGAGGTGCTGGATGCACAGGGCCTGTTGGATGTTTTGGATGCACAACTCCAGGGAATCATGCAGCGCGGAAACAGCAAGCCGGGATTTAAGACGATGATTGATCCTCTGTATCAGGCAGTGGAAGCTATGCGCAGCACCATTGCGGAAGGAGAAGTACAGGCTGTGGAGACCATGCGCCAGGGGGCTAAGCAGGGAATGGAAGCCACCCGAGATATGGAGGCTGTGCGTGGGCGTGCCTGCTACCAGGCCAATAAAGGCGTGGGGCATTTGGACCCAGGGGCGGTTACGATGTACTATCAGCTGGATTTGCTAGGACAGGCGGCCCTGAATAGTGTCGGAAAGCAGGAGGCTTAAGTATGAACGAATTATGCCAACTGATCCGGGAGGACATGAGGCCTGCTTTGGGAGTGACGGAACCAGCAGCAATTGCGTTAGCTTGCGCCAAAGCAAGAACGCTAAGCCAGAAGCCGGTAAAACGGGTCATGGTCCGTGTTAATTCCGGAATCTATAAAAATGCATTTACCTGTGGAATTCCGGGGACAAGCGAAGTGGGAAATGCATATTCTGCCGCCCTTGGTGTTCTATGCGGGGATGCCGAACAAGGGCTTTGTGTCCTGGAGCACGTCACAGAGGAGGATGTGTCTGCAGCCAGAGCGATGATTGAAGCCGGGATGGTCCGTGTGGAAATAGACAGCATTAGTTCCCAGTTGTATATCAGCGCTGTGGTGGAAACGGAACATGACACTTGTCAGACGATTCTGCAGGGGGGCCACACGAACATTTGCCACATTGAGAAAAATGGGGAGGTATTGTTCCATAAAGATTTTACCCCTACGGAAGAGACTCGCTCGCCTATTGTAAAATACCAGATTGCTCAGTTGTTTTCCTTCGCGCAGCAGGCCCCTTTGGAGAAACTGTTGTTTATGGAAGAGGCATATAAGGTAAACGGAGAATTGGCTCAGTCCGGGGCGCAATGGGAGTGTTGTGTCATTACGAAAGAGATGATCCGGCAAAATGGTGGGGGACTGCTTTCGGATGATGCCCGCATGAGCGCAAAGGCATTGGCCTGTGCAGCTGCGGAGGCCCGGGTTTTGGGCATTGATAAGGCGGCGATGAGTATTACCGGCAGCGGAACCCACGGTATTATTTGTACGCTGCCCCTACAGGCCTATTGTCAGGTAATAGGGATTGAGAGGGAACAAATGCTTCGTGCTACTGCGATCAGCTATCTGGTTACCATGTATATGAAGGAGTTTTCCGGTAAGTTGTCTGCGTTCTGCGGATGTGGAATTGCTGGCGGAACTGGACTTGCCTGTGCGCTTGCTTATCTGATGGGCGGAGATGAAGAGGCCCTGAACCGGACGATTGACAATATGGCCGCAGCAATTACAGGCATGATTTGTACAGGGGGAAACCATTGCTGCTGTCTTAAAGTGGTTTCAGCAGTGGACTGTGCGTTTACCGCTTCGTCTTTGGCTGTCCATGGAGCGGCGGTAGGAGCGCCTCATGGGATCTGTGAGCGGACCCCGGAACAGACGATAAAAAATGTTGGGCTCATTGCAGACCCTGGTATGGTGGAAACCGAACGCATGATTGTGGATATTATGGAGGCAAAGGAATAACAAGGTTTGCGTATCTCTATATCAAAAAACAGATGGGAACATATCGCCTTTGCCTACATCCGCAATATAAAGCACTTCCTCAACGGCAATTTCTCCGAGGCCTCTCACTGGGACTGCGACAGCGATACCCACATCCTGGACATCGTAAAGGCCTATCACGACTGCGGCTTTGAGGGCTATATCCGTCCCGACCACGGCCGTCAGATTTAGGGCGAGGGCCCCGGCACCTGCCGTCCCGGCTACGGCCTGCACGACCGTGCCCTAGGCATCATGTATATCTGGGGCATCTGGGATATGCTGGACAAGCTGGACCAGGAAAAGCAATAAGAAAGAAGTCTGTTATCGTGAAACTTTCTGAGATTCAAGCCGGTACTTACGACGCCAAGCAGTAGGCTGACAAGGGCTACGAGCTTCCCTAGTTCGATCTGGAGGCCGTTCGCAAGAAGACACATGATGAGCCCACCTGGATTCACTTCGGCGCGGGCAACATCTTCCGGGCCTTTCCCGCTGCTCTGCTCCAGGGTGTGCTGGACGCAGGGGAATATGACCGGGGCGTCATTGTGGCTGAGGGCTTTGACTATGAGATTATTGACAAGGTCTATGCCCCTTATGACAGCATGAGCCTGCTGGTGCTGCTCAAGTCAGACGGTTCCATTGAGAAGCGGGTTGTGTCTTCCGTCACTGAGAGCCTGAAGGCGGACCCTCAGTTCGGATCGGATTGGGCCCGGCTGGTGGAAATTTTCCGCAATCCCTCCTATTACAATATAATTAGGATGGAACCCTCGGCAGCCAGCCGGGGGTTTCATCCGTCTCGCGCCAAAGCTACAATAAGGGGAGCAACTGGCTAACCTATCCCTCCTTGGGCTAAGAAGTCCGTCAGCAAGATTGTCAGCCATCCTCTTGTTGCGACGTTCGGTTTAAGTAGGTTGAGCCTTGAGTTCGCGTCACCCAATAGATTGAATCGGCAGCGAGAAAAAGATGGGATTCGGTTGCAAATTTAGTATTGGGGGAATGAACGTGAACTGTGTAGGCGTTGATGTTTCCAAAGGCAAGAGCATAATCGCCATCATACGGCCTTTGGGGGAGATGGAGATTCCGCCTTTTGAGGTGGGGCTCACCGATGCTGAGTTGTGCGAGTTGCCCAGACGGCTTGGAGACTTGGATGGCGAGACCCGCGTAGTGATGGAGGCCACCGGGAACTACCACCTACCGGTGGCCAGCTTCCTTTACGATTCCGGGTTTTACGTCTCCGTAGTGAATGCCATGTTGGTACATGGCTACGGGAACAACAGTCTGCGGCGGGCCAAGACCGATAAGAAGAATGCGATCAAGCTGGCCAATTACGGCCTTGACCACTGGCTGGCGCTGCCCAGATACATCCCGGAGGATGAAGTACGGCTCATGCTGAAAACCACATACCGGCAGTACCAGCAATGCGCTAAAGTACAGACCATGCTTAAAAACAATCTAATCTCCTTGCTTGACGCCGCTTTCCCGGACACGAACCGCCTGTTTTCCAGCACTGCCAGGGCGGATGGCAGCGAGAAATGGGTGGACTTTGTTGCCGCCTTTTGGCATTGTGAGTGTGTCTGTGGACTGTCCGAAAAAGCGTTTACGGCCAAGTACCAGAAGTGGTGCAAGAAGCACAGTTACAACTCCGGCCAGATGGAAGTACGCAGCCGCAGCATCTCTAAACGTGACTCCTCTGCCCTGCGTAGGACGCTGTTTCTTGTGATGAGTACTATTCTCCGGCGTTCTCCTGCTGATGAGCCTGTGTACCAGTTTATGGACAGGAAACGCACCGAGGGCAAGCCCTACCGTGTCTACATGATGGCCTCCGCCAACTAGTTCCTGCGTACCTACTACGCTATCGTGAAGCGGTATCTGGACAGTCTCGAAGCCTAACATCCTATCTCAAATCCACCTATCTAAGGCTGGCGTCAAAAATTTTCAAAGGCGGTGGCTTAGATTTTTATACTCTTTTTTTGGCCTACAGAGAGCCTTGCATTTCTTCAATTTTTTATTAGCAGGTCGTGCAGATGGTGAGCTTCACCATCACCGAGAAGGGATATTCTGTCTCTCCCGCTGACCTGGAGCGGGGGGCGGAGCCCCAGCTGATCATGGGCAAGGTCACCGCCCTGCTGTATGAGCGCTATCAGGCCGGGGCCATGCCCATCACGGTGCAGAGCATGGACAACTGCTCCCACAACGGCGACAAGGTGCGCGCCGCCGCCATGGCCTACGCCGAAGCGTGGGTAAAGGCCGGCCTGGTCCCCCAGGGCTTCCTGGACTACCTGAAGGATGAGAGCAAGGTCTCCTTCCCCTGGAGCATGATCGACAAGATCACCCCCCGGCCCGACGCCAAGGTGCAGAAGATGCTGGAGGAGGACGGCTTCGAGGATAACTACACCATCATCACCGACCGCCACACCTATACCGCCCCCTTCGTTAACGCGGAGGAGACGGAGTACCTGGTCATCGAGGATCAGTACACCAACGGACGTCCCCCTCTGGAGCAGGGCGGTGTGCTGTACGCCGACCGTGAGACGGTGGACAAGGTGGAAAAGATGAAGGTGTGTACCTGTCTGAACCCCCTGCATACCGCCATGTCCATCTATGGCTGTTTGCTGGACTACACCCTCATCTCCGCTGAGATGAAGGACGAGGACCTGTGCGGCCTCATCACCAAGATGGGCTACATCGAGGCTATGCCCGTGGTGGTGGATCCCGGCGTGCTCAAGCCCGCCGACTTCATCGGCGCGGTGCTGAACAAGCGTCTGCCCAACCCCTTCATGCCGGACGCCCCCCAGCGCATCGCCACCGACACCTCCCAGAAGCTGTCCATCCGCTTCGGCGAGACCATCAAGGCCTATCAGGCCAAGGGCCTGGATATGGACGAGCTGGTCCTCATCCCCCTGGTGTGCTGGCCGGCTATGCCCGCTACCTCAAGGGCGTGAATGACGCCGGACAGCCCTTCGAGCCCTCTCCCGACCCCCTGCTGGAGGAGCTCCAGGCCATCGTGGCCCCCCTGGAGATCCGGGAGGGCGCCCAGGACATGAGCTGCCTGAAGCAGCTCTACACCCGGAAGGATGTGTTCGGCCTGGACCTGTACGAGGCCGGACTGGGCGAGAAGATCGAAGCCATGGCTGCCGAGCTGTTCGCCGGCCCCGGCGCGGTGCGCAAGACCCTGCACAAGTACGTCTCCGCCCAATGAGCGGATAAAAGCCAAGCTGTAAATGTGTGTGTGCGCGAAACCGGTAAAAGCGGAGAAGTGCTGAAATACCCCCTAACGCAGCCATGAAGAGCCTGTGTTAGTTCAATGGTATGGAGTCAAGTAGGTGAGACAAGAAAAAAGTGCACAAAACAAAGCAATAAGTACGGTGTAGTCTGCAAAAAGGCAACACCAACTAAAGCCATGCCCCTAAGAATTTTTGAAACAGGGCTTTGGCGTCAGAGGGGCAAGCGGTACGCTTAGCCCTCTGGCGGGATATAGAGGCGGTTGTCCTTCAGCAGTCGAAAGACTAACCGGACCAATTTTCTTGCAGTGAGAGCGAGTACACGTTTGTGCTGGAACTTGTTGACCTCGTGGAACTTAAGGTCATAGTAGCGCCGGAACTCGGAGTCGCATCTTCTCACAGAGCTGTCTCTTATACACATCTGACGCTGCCGACGACTTAATAGGTGTAGA
>OWIL01001094.1_pt1 | contig 14241 bp, 3 predicted proteins | sample 1732871 | NCBI WGS metagenome assembly OWIL01 (sample SAMN05065763, study PRJEB22554) | human gut metagenome | biome: ENVO:2100002; feature: ENVO:00000062; material: ENVO:00002003 | host: Homo sapiens | place: USA
CTACACCTATTAAGTCGTCGGCAGCGTCAGATGTGTATAAGAGACAGCTGTGATGTAGATTGCGACATACGTTGGATAACCTCTTGAACCATTGCCGCCTGATCAATTTTGCCGTTGCCTGTCATCGGCAGCACCTTGAGAAGAAAGAAATGTTGGGGCAGCAGGTAATACGGCAACTGCACGGCTAACTGAGCACGAACACGCGCTAACAGGGCGTCAGTATCGTCAGGATGCAGGTTTTCTGCGGCAGTGATAAAGGCATACAGCTGTCCCTGGTGGCACACCACGGCGGCACTCCCTACGCTGTCGAGCTGTTCAAGGTGGCTTTTGACTTCCCCCAGTTCGATACGGTAACCATTCACCTTCACTTGGGTATCGTTGCGCCCCAAAAAGGCGACTTGCCCGTCAGCAAAGTAGCGCCCGCGATCCCCAGTGCGGTAAATTCGCTCACCACTCGCTTCGCGCCAGACAAAGCTCGCCGCCGTTTTCTCTGCGTCGTTCAGGTAGCCTTGTGCCAGCCCCATCCCGCCAATGCAAATCTCTCCTTCCACCCCGACCGGACATTCCTCCAGTTGCGCATTTAGCACGTATACTGGCTGGTTGCGCAGGCCCCGACCGTAGGGAATACTGGTCCACGTCGATTCCACCTCACCTATCGGGTAGTAGACCGACCAGATGGCGCACTCGGTCGCTCCACCCAGACTGATGATGTCCATCGTTTCATTGAGCCGCTCGCGCATCTGCTCCGGTAACGTTAGCGGGATCCAGTCGCCGCTCAACAGTGCCAGACGCAACGTCGGATAACTCATCCGATCGCCGCTGTGGTATTCGCACAGCATCTGCATCAGTGCGGGCACTGCATTCCAGACGCTTACATGACCGTGTGCCATAACTGTCTGCCAATGACGCGGATCTTTTTCCCGTCCTGCTTCCGGCAGTACCAGCGCTGCACCCACCATAAAAGGCGCAAAGGCATCGTAAACCGACAGGTCAAAGCTCAATGATGACAGCCCGAACACCCTATCCTGCGCATTGAGGCCAAAGCGTTCGTTGATGTCTTCCAGCGTGTTCATGGCCGCACGGTGGTCGATCATCACTCCTTTCGGGGTACCGGTGGAGCCGGAAGTGAAAATGATATAGGCCAGATCCGTGACATCCCCAGCCACTTCAGGCAACGGCGCAGCAGGCGTGTCCAGCATTCCGTCGTCGATGATCAGCACGGGCAGCGACGGCTCCAATTGCGTGAGACCCGGCTGCGTTACTTGTACCCGCACCTCGCCCACCGTCAGCAAAAGCTGGCGACGCTGTGGCGGTAGCACCGGATCCACTGGCAGATAGACCGCACCCAGTCGTAAAATGCCGTGTACGGCGGCAATCTGCTGCCAGCCTTTTTCCATCACCACCGCCACGCGGTCGCCATGCTGCACGCCCAGCGCTAACAGGGCGCGGGCCACATGATCCGCCGCCGTCGACAGTTGGCGATAGGTCAATTCACGGATAGGACTGATCAGCGCAGTTTCCTGTGGCGTCAGTGCTGCCTGACGCAGTAACCCATGGTGCAACAAGGCCGTAGGTGCAGGAGCCTGCGTGACCGGTGCACTAACGGTGGGCAGCGCCAGAGAACTATTTACCCCCCACCAACTTTGCGGCATGGCAACCAGCGCCTGCAGCGCATGACAATAAGCACCAAACATCTGATCCAGCAGCGTGGTATCAAACAGTTGCTCGACCGCGTCCCAGTTGAAATGCAACTCCCCAGCCAACTCGATCACCTGGTGATCGAGCCACACCTGCGGTGTTTGGGTAATATTGGCGTCCGGACACAGAGTAAAACGGGTTGTGTCCCGAGGGTCTTGCGCAGTCGTCTCCCCGTCGATATCCAACATACTAGTGAATACCACCGGCATCGGCGCATGGAAACGACCGCTATGGATCAGCGCCTCGCTGGCGCGGATCCCACTGAAACGACGATGTTCGAGATCTTCCCACAGTTGCACCTGAATACGCTGAGCGTTGTGGGCATAAGAGTGCTGGCTGTCGTAACAAACATTCAGCAAGCTGACAGCGGTAAAATCACCAATAACTGCCTCTGCGTTGGGGTAACCCTGCGGGCGGTTGAACAACGTCAGATTGAGCGTAAACGTCGGGCTAAGGCTCCAACGTGCCAGCACTTGGCTAAAGACTGTCAACAACAATGCCGTCTTGGTGATACGTGTGCGTTGGGCCAGCGCGCTCAGCACTCCCCAGTTGTGGGCTGACAGCCGATGACGGCGACGTACGAACCTGATCGCAGACAGTTGCGCCAAATCGCCCTGTACGGGCAGCGTTGGTGGGCCATACAGCTGCGGCAGCGCCCGTTGCCAATAGGCCTGATCGCGTGCATAGGTTTCACTCGCCTGCTCTACCAACAGCGCCTGCACGTAGTCACGAAAAGAGAACGGTAGCAACGGCAGTGACACATGGGGCTCACGGTACAGCATCATCAACTCCTGCTGTAGCGTGCGCATACTCAGAGCATCGGCAATCAGCAGATCGAGACTGAAATGCAAGCGGCCATGTTGCGCCGTGCAAGCCGAATAACTGAAATCAAACAGCGGCCAACGATCTGCGGGATGCACATGATGCGACAGCCGATCGCGGATCGCCATCAAGGCATCGTTTCGTGCGTTAGGGGACAAAGCACTCAGATCGCGCTGCTCTAACTGATACGCCGGCACTTGCGCCAGAATCTGCTGAGTACCGTCGGGGAGTACCCGCGCACGTAGCATTTCATGGCGAGCGATCAGCGCATTCACCGCATGGGTAAAACGCGTAACATTAAAGTGTTCTACGTCAAATTCATGGTAGATGTGGGTCGCGATCGAGGTAGCACCCGTCTGTCGTCCAAGCCAGTAGGCGCGCTGAACATCCGTCAATGGGAACGGTTGATGACGATGCTCAGGGTCGTGCACTATCACCCAGTCATCCTGAGACGCGGCAGCGTCCGTGATAGATTGCTGTGCAATACGCGCACTCAGTGCCCGTAGTGTGGAGTAGTGGAAAATGTCCTTCAGGGTCAAGGCGCAGTGAAAAGTGCGGTTGATCTCTGCTACCAACGTTACCGCCAACAGCGAATGTCCCCCCAAGCGAAAGAAATCGCACTCAGGATCGACGTTTTTTATCGGCAAATAGCGCATCCACAGCGCCAGCAACATCTGTTCCGTGTCGCTCAGCGCTTGCGTCTGCGGCGACACAAGGGAGCTATCGGCAACGAAATTTTCCGCTAACCGCTTACGATCGATTTTACCGTTGTCAGTGTTCGGGAAGTCGGCCACCCTCTGCCACAGCGTTGGCACCATATAGTCTGGCAGTTGCTGCCGAAGCTCGTTTTTCAGTTGCTCGAATAGCGAGGGAGGCTCACTGGTGATGATGAATGCTGCCAGTGCTTTGTGTAACGGTGCTCTTTCAATACAGGCCACCACCGCGGCGTCCACATGCGGATGCCGTGCCAACGTCCGTTCAATTTCGCCTAACTCAATACGATAACCGCGCAGTTTGATCTGGCTATCTTTGCGCCCAACAAAAAACAACTGCCCCTGCGCATCACTCCTGACCAGATCGCCAGTGCGGAACATCCTGCCACCGGGGACCCCTGGTTCTGACAAGAAGAACTGTGCGTTCAACTCAGGCTGCCCATCATACCCTTGCGCCACACCATCCCCGGCGATGTAAAGCTCGCCGTCAACGCCTTGCGGCACTGGATGGCCCTCATTGTCCAGAATGTATATACGGGTATTGGCAATGGGAGCGCCGAGGGTGATGTTTTCCGCTTGGGTTATCTGCGATTTCAGCGACCAAATGGTTGTTTCGGTGGGACCGTAGAGGTTCCACAATGAACCACAACAGCGCAACAGTTCTTCCGCCACTTTCGTTGGCAGCGCTTCACCGCCTGCCAGCACACATAGTTCCGGGTCGCCACGCCAACCCGCCATCAACAGCCCGTGCCAGAACGAGGGCGTCGCCTGCATCAGCGTTGGTCGATAGTCGGCAATCAGCGGAATCATACGGAAGCTGTCTGCGGCGCGTTCCGCCTCTGTCAGATAGAGACTCGCACCGGAGATCAGCGGCAACAGATACTCCAAGAATGAGATATCAAATGTTGGCGTCGTCACCGAGAGCAGCCGGTCTTGCGAGCCAACCGCAAAGGTACGCTGCATATCCAACAACAAGTTCAGCAACCCGCGGTGAACAACGCACACGCCTTTAGGTTCACCGGTACTGCCGGAGGTAAACAACAGGTAGGCCTGCATATCCGGCAACAGCGCGCAAGGTGTAGAATACCGGATCGCATTCGACATGTCCTGCATCAATTCCGGCAACGACAGTTGTACAATTTCACCCCACTCTCCCGGCTGACGGACCACCAGACAGACCAAACGCGCGCGTTGCATAAGGCGTTGCAAACGCGCGGCAGGCTGATGAATATCGAACGGCACGTAGCACGCCCCCACAAACCACGTCGCCAACATGGTTGCAATCACATCCCTGTGACGTGGCAACAGCACGCCAATACGATCGCCCGGTTGTATGCCATGCGCTCGAAAACGCATCGCGATGAACTGCACACGCGCCCAGAGCTCAGCGTAGGTCAGTGTGCCGTCATGCTGCTGTATTGCCAGTTGCTTTGGGTGCTGCACACAGCGCTGTTCAATGATACGCAGCACATCCTGCGGCCCGAGCCACGGGACGTTAGTGGCGTTGAGCGGATCACGCCGCGGCGTTGCGGTCTCCGGTGCATGCAGAGGGATCGCCCCTATCGGGGTCTCCAGTGATGATGTCAACGATAAGCAGTGCTGACGCAGCGCCTCGGCAATCTGCTTCACCACATCAGCATCGTATAACCCCAAATCGTACTCAAAGGAGACGTCGAACGTGGCGTCGTTTTGGAACACCTCGACTGTCATGTCGTATTTGACGGTCTGATTGTGATACGTCACCTGCTCCCAATACGCACCAGCCAAGGTAAAAGCGCGTGGGGTCACGTGGTTATGGTAGATATAGAGGATCTGGAACAACGGTGAATGGGAAAGGCTGCGAGGGAGATCCAGCATATTCACCAAGTTTTCAAACGGCAGTTGCTGGCGCCCCTGCGTCTCTTTCACGCTGGCCTTCACACGCTGGAGCGCCTCGCGCCCTACCTCAACCCCATTAAAATCGGTGTAGATAACCGCAGTGCTGGCATAATAACCAATGCTACTCTGCAATTCCGGGCGAATGCGCCCCGATACTGGCATGCCTATCACCAATCGCTGTTGCTGAGCGTAACGCATCAGCACCAGTTGGAAGGCAGTCAGCATCAGCACGAACGGCGTTGTTTCCTGCGTGCGGGCTACGTGTTTCAACGCGAGGCTTAATGTTTCATCCAGGGTGATGCTGAACCGGGAACCATGTGTAGAGGGTTGTGCCGGGCGCGGGTGCAGCGATGGAAATGTCGACAGCAGAGGCGCGTCTTGCAAACGCGCACGCCAGTAGGCAAGTTCGTTCGCCAGCAAGGTATCCTGGAACCATTCGCGCTGCCAGAAGGCATAATCGGCATATTGCAGCGGCGGCGGAGGCAGCGACGTTTCATTACCAGCATGCAATCGAGCATACTGCTGCTGTAACTCATCGAACAATAGCCGTAACGAGATACCGTCGATGATGATATGGTGCGCGCAAAACACCAAATGACAACCTTGATCGGGTTGAATAATCTGAGTTACCCCCCACAGAGGACCGCGTGCCAGATCGAACCGGGTGTTTATCACCTGCTGAATTACCGCATCTAGCGCTGAAGTTGGGGCCTGCGCTGCCAGCGTGACCGTATCGAGAACTAACGAAGACGCATCATCTATCACCTGGCAAGGCCGATCGTTACGTACTATGATACGGGTACGCAAGATGGCGTGGCGTGCTTGCACATGGCGCAATGCCTCCGTGAGCATCGGCATATCCACCACGCCATGCAAACGATACACCACATAAAGGTTGTAGTTAGTGGCGGTACTGTCGTATTTTTGCAAAAACCACAACCGCTCCTGATTAAACGACAGCGGGATTGCCTGCGCCGGATCCGCTTTGATGATGGGAATGCGGCTGGGCGACACGCCTGATTGCGCCAACTGTCGTAATAGCTTTTCCTTTTTTTCCGCCGGTAACATTCGCGCCAATGCGGCATGATGTATCGTCATGACCGTCCTTTCCTTTTCGCTGTGTTAAATACTTTTGCCAACGTCACTCATTAATCATGTCGTTAACTAGCACGGCAAGTGCGGACCCTCCATCATCCTGCTGCTCCTGCTCGACCAACTGCGCTAACGCGCGCACGCTGGCATCCTCCATCACGTCGAAAAAGGAAAGAGTGACGGCGAACCGTTCCTGTACCTGCGCCAGCAACATGCCCAGCATCAATGAATGTCCGCCAGCTTCGAAGAAGTTGTCGTCAATGCCCAAGCCGTCAATTCCCAGCAATGCTTCACAAATCGCCACTAAGCCGCGCTGCGTTTTGCTCTCTGGAGCCGCGTAAGGCACCGAAAACGCCGGACGCGGCTGACGGCGCACCGACGGTTCGCTAGGGATGACACTTCCCGCGTCCGCCACCGGCGTTACGGCGCTCCTCTGTTCTTCTGGACTGTCGACCCAGTAACGGATTTTGTCAAAGGCGTAGGTCGGTAGAGAGACACGGCGCGGTTGCTCACCTGCAAACGCAGACAAATCGATGTTATGCCCTCGCACCCAAAGCGCTGCCACGGTATCTAAGATATGTTTGTGCTCATCGCTGCTGCGGGCACCTGCTGGCAGCGAGCTGAACGCGAGACGATCACCTAATGCATGACCGTTGGTCAGCTGGGTCAGGGTGGCACCTGGCCCGATTTCCAGAAAATCGACATCAAATGTAGCTTGCGCCTCTTGCAGTGCAGCGGAGAACTGCACAGGCATCAGCATCTGTTCAATCCAGTAGTCCGGTGTGGTGAGAGTGTCGGCACTGACGTGCGCGCCGGTTACGGTAGAGATGATGGTGAGCGTCGGCGGGTTCAGTCGTACATTCTCAAATGCCTGACGTAGCGCCTGCGCCGCATCTTGCATCATGCTAGAGTGGAAGGCATGAGAGGTATGCAATCGTTTGTTGATGATGTTCTGCTCCGTCAGACGCTGGCTGACGGCGAGGATCTCCGACGTAGGCCCGGCGATAACCGAATAGTCAGGGGCGTTAACAGCGGCAATCGCCAGCGGGGCGGTAATCAGTGCGCGAATCTGTGCTTCGGGCAGCGCCACCATCAACATGGCACCGCTTGGTGCCTGATGCATCAGCTCTGCTCGACGCGCCACCAAGCGCAACGCATCCTCTAAAGAGAACACGCCTGCCAACGTCGCTGCCACCCATTCGCCCAGCGAATGACCAATCATTACCGTTGGCGTGATTCCCCAACTGAGCCACAATTGGGCTAAGGCATACTCGACGCTGAACAGCAGCGGTTGTGTGAGGCAGGTTTGCGCAAGGCGTTCGCCTTGGGCTAACGAGACTTCTGCTCTGAACAACTCATGGCGGATATCCAGTTGGTATTCACGCTCGAGTAACGTCGCGCAACGGTCGAAGGCATCGGCGTAGGCCGGCCAAACCTGATAGAGCTGATGGCCCATGCGCTGATATTGGCTACCCTGCCCGGAAAACAACAGCCCCAGCCCGAGCTGTGTCTGCGCTACACCACGAGCAAACGGCGCTGTCGCGGCCTGCTGCAACAGCGTCCCGGCAGCATGTAGATCTCTGGTTACGAGCGCGGCGCGATGTGCGAAGGCTTTACGTCCCTGTGAGAGTGTCCACGCCAGATCCCGCCTATCCGGCAGCGATTCATGTTGCAGAAAATCGGCAAAACGCGCCAGCCCCGAGGATAAGGCACTGTCGGTCTTGGCAGAAAACGGCAAAATACTGTAGGCAGGTACAGGCGCTCGCGCTTGCAAGTCAACGGCTGGCGCTTGTTCCAGCACAACATGGGCATTGGTGCCGCCCATGCCAAGCGAGGTGACGCCCGCGCGACGGATGCCGCTTTCCGGTTGCCACGGTTGACAGGTAGTGTTGATGTAAAACGGACTATTGGTCAGATCGATCTGTGCATTGGGCCGTTCAAAGTGCAATGTTGCGGGAATTATTCCCTGCTGCACTGCCAGCGCGGTTTTTATCAACCCTGCGACGCCCGCTGCCGTATCCAAATGGCCGATATTGGTTTTTACCGACCCCAGCGCACAGTACTGCTTTTGTGACGCGCCCGCAAAGGCTTGGCTTAGCGCAGAAAACTCAACCGGATCGCCCAAACGCGTACCGGTACCGTGGGCTTCCACATAAGTGATATCCTGCGGTGTCAAACCTGCCAACCGCTGTGCCTGAGCAATGGCGCGCGCTTGGGCATCCACGCTCGGCGCGGTATAACTGATCTTCTCCGAACCGTCGTTGTTGACGGCAAATCCTTTGATGACCGCATAGATGTTATCGCCATCACGCAGCGCTTCATCAACACGCTTTAACACCACCAGCCCCGCGCCGGTGCCGGGCACAAATCCGCTGCTGTTATCGGAAAACGCCCGACAGTGGCCATCGGCGGCGGTGATCCCACCTTCCTGCGACAAGTAGCCGGTTTTTGCTGGTGGCCCCAGCGTTACTCCGCCAGCAATCGCCATGTCACACTGCCAAGTCAACAGACTTTGGCATGCCACGCACACCGCCACCAAGGATGTCGATGAGGAAGTCTGCACCGTGATCGCCGGGCCGCGCAGGTTGAGGTGATAGGCGATGGTAGTAGTGATACTGTCTTTGTCGTTACCAATGGCCGCCTGCAAACTGCCAGAAGAGAAAACGCGTTTAAAGTGCGGCATCAAGTTCAGCATCAAATAGGAATCCATGCTTTTGCCAGCAAAAATACCCACATCCCCCGGATAATCGGCAGCCACATAGCCCGCATCTTCGAAGGCTGCCCACGCGGTTTCCAACAGGACACGGTGCTGAGGATCCATCAGCTCCGCCTCTCGGGGTGCGATACCGAAGAAAGCAGCATCAAATTTATCGATGTCAGCTACCTCCCCTTTGGCCTTGACGTAATCTGGGTGCTGAACAAATTCAGGACTGATTCCCATCGCCAGCAGTTCCTCATCGCTGTAAAAGGAAATGCACTCTCGGCTTGCCAGAAGATTTTCCCAAAACGCCTGTACCGTATCGGCTTGAGGGAAACGCCCCGCCATCCCAATGATAGCTATACCAAAATCATTCTCTGCCATGTTGCTTTCCCCCTATATTCAGGTTTATCACGCGTTTCATTCAGTGGAATCAGTGATGACTGTCGGTTGTGGCTGCCCAGCGCGTGTGACCAAAGGCCAAACGCTGCTTCGCCGCACGCAGTTGTGTCTGATCTCCTGTGGTCCCTTGCGCTGCGTCCGGGGCCAGCAGAAATTCCGCCAAGCGTTTGATGGTAGTGAAGCGCAGCAGGTCAACCAACGCCACGTGCTGACCGCACTGCTGCCCGATGTATTGCTGCATCTGTACTAGCAGAAGTGAGTGTCCACCGAGATCGAAGAAATTTGTGGTGGTGCCGACACGCTCCAGGCCAAGCAACTGCTGCCAGATCTCCGCCAGACGCTGTTCCAGTTCGGTTGCCGGAGGGACATACTCGCCCGGCCCTTCCAACTGCCGCAGATCGACCAGCGGCAGGCACTGGGGATCGATTTTGCCGTTTACACCTAGCGGCATGGCGCTCAGCGGCACGTAGAGCAACGGCAGCATATGCAACGGAAGCCGCAGGCTGAGCCATACGCGCAATTGCTGAGCATCCAGCGCAACGCCGTTGACGCTGCAATAGAAGGCCACTAGTAGCGGCGTTGCCGCCGCATTGCGTCGCACATCGACCCACGCATCAGCAATATCCGGATGCTGTTTCAGTAGGCTTTCGATGTCGCCCAGTTCAACTCGGTATCCACGGATCTGCACTTGGCGATCTTGTCTGCCGAGATAGAACAACATCCCGTCGGTTGCCCAACGAGCACGATCGCCAGTTTTCAGCACCCGAACGCCAGGGTATTCCGGCAACTCGACAAAGCGCTCGGGATCCTGTCGTGCATCAAGGTAGCCGGGCGAAATGCCCAGACCAGAGAAACAGAGTTCTCCACAGGCACCTGGCGGTACCAAACGATTATATGCATCCACCACATAAGCTTGGGTGTTCTGAATCGGGCGGCCAATGGGCAATGCTCCCGTTTCTTGCTCCCTACGCTTTGCGACAGGAAAGTAGGTCGAGCAGATACCGCTTTCGGTCAGGCCATAACCGTTAACCACTGCCATGTGCGGCAGAAGCGGCGCTATCTGCTCATACTCTAACGCTTCACCACCGCACAGAAACAAGCGCAGCGATCCCATCGACTGAGCCAGCACAGAGAGGCTGGCAGAAAGCGATGGGGTGGTGCTCAGGATAGTCACCCGCTGAGATGCCAGCAGCGCAATGAGCGCATCACTATCCAAACTCTGCGCTTTTTGCGCCAATACTAAGGTACCGCCAGCGGCGAGCAGCGGCAGTACCTCCCCGACAAAGCTAGCAGACGCGACTGAGGTAATGGGTAGCAGAACATCCTGATGCGTCACTTGATAGCTGGATATAAAGGATGCGGTTAAGTTGACCAGATTACGTTGGCTGAGTCGGACGCCTTTGGGCTGCCCGGTAGTACCGGAGGTAAAGATCACCACCGCATCGCAATCTAAAGCATCTGGCGCAACACTAACTGGCAGGTTCGGTATTTCTGTCAGCAGGCTACGCCAGTCAGGCACTAGCACCCAAGGTATCGTCAGCCCATGAGGGGATTCCAGCGGTTGCGCCACCAGCAGCATGCACGGCGTTGCCTGCGCCAAGATCAGGGCATTGCGGGCCGCTGGCGCGTTACCATCCAGCGGCACATAGCTCGCCCCCAAAGAGAGGATCGCCAATTGTGCGATAATCAATTCGAAACAAAAAGGCAGTTGCAGTGCGACAGATTCTCCGCGTTTTACGCCTTGCGCACGCAGCCAAGTACACATCTGCATCGTGGCCTGTTGCAATTCGCCATAGGTCATGGCGTCGTCAGCGTGGCGCAAAGCCACCTGTGTAGGGCGCTGCTGGCAGTGCGGTAACACTAGCGCCAGCAGGTTATCTACGGGCGGCAGAGCAACTTCAGTGGCGTTGTGCCGCGCCAGCCAAGCGTGCTCTCGAGGGGTGAAACGAATCAAATCGCGGACTAACTGCGTGGGTTGGCTGCTGGCCTCATCTAGCAGTTCTCTCCACTGCGCCACCAGGTGCTGAATACGATCCGCACTGTATAACCCAGCGTCGTATTCGAAAGTGCCGGTGATGCGCCCATCGATATGCTGCATACTTAGCGAAATATCCACCTGAGATGCACTGGTATCCAACAATAATGGTGTAACGTTGACACCGTTTAGTGTCGGGCTCGCCAGAGGCATATTGTCGAGTTGGAACATGCACTGATATATTGGGAAATGTCCGGCGCTGCGATCCACATTCACTGCGCGCACTATGTCGGTAAATTCGAGACGCTGGTGCCTGAAAGCGGCAAACAGAATACCTCTGATCGTCTGTACTAACTCGGAAAACGATGCCGCTTCGTCAAGAGGTAAGCGCAGCGGTAGTACGTTGACCAGCGGCGCGATCATATGCTCCTGTTCTTTCGTCAGCCGCGCAGCAATCGGCATACCGACGATGTATTCCTGTTGACGCGCATTACGATGCAGCAGGAGGACGAAGGCGGTCAGCAGATAGTTATACAACGACACGCGCTGCGCACGCGCCGCCGCCAACACTCGCTCGCATGTGTTGGCAGACAATGCGAAGGCAACAAACGCGCCTTGGTAACGTGCCACCTTCTGACGCGGTTGATCGGTGGGGATATCAAGAATCGGCAACGTCCCCGCCAGGGTATTTTGCCAGTAACGCATCGCGTCCTGATAGGCGTCACTCTGACGCCACTCTTCTTGGTACTCCATGTAGTCGGCATACTCCAACAACGGTTCTGGCGTCAGCGATTCACCGTTATATGCGGCCTGCAATTCGCGTAACAAAACGCCTTTCGACCAGCCATCACTGATGATGTGGTGCAGATGAATCAACAATACGCTACGATCGTCATCGAGCGTCAACAGTTCAAACCGGCACAGCGGTGTGCCTGACGTTAAGGGCATGGGGTGTGCCGCACGCTGGTTGATCATCGCCTGTAGCGCGTTATCATCACTCACCGAGGGGAGTGGCACTATGGTCAGCAACGCCTGCGACGATACGCACTGAGGCACCGCCAATACTGGTTGTCCATTGTGGGTTTCCGCCATAGCACGTAACAGAGTATGCCGACTCATCAATTGACGAATCGCGCCGTCCATCCGCGTGCGATCCAGTTCTCCTTCAAGCAGCAAGGCGGTGGGGTTATTGTATAGTGCAGTATGCGGCGCCAATTGTTGCATAAACCACATCGACGATTGAGCCGATGACAACGGTAGGTAGCGCACGGCGGGAGTTTCACGTAAATCGACGCGACTGGCTGAGTACGCCCGCGCCAAGTCGAGCAACGTTTTACGACAGCACTTGCCATTGTCGGAGAGTGGTAACTCTGACATTGCCAACAAACGGTTCGGCAGCATGTAGGCAGGCAAGTTTTTGGACAGTGCGTCCATTAAGGCCGCCAAATTGAGCGGCACGCTACTGACGACAAAAGCGTAAATCAACTGATTGTCGGGATCATCCTGATCCGCCACCACGACTGCCTGCTGTACCCCCGGGAAACGCATCGCATGGGCTTCGATTTCTCCCAATTCAACGCGCAACCCTCTAATTTTAATCTGAAAATCATTACGGCCAATGTAATGAATTTGTTGGCTTTCCCCGTCGCGCCACACCAGATCTCCAGTTTTATACAGCCGCTCCGGTTTCCCTAAATGGCGCAAAGTTGGATGTATAGTAAAACAGCGATCAGTTAACGCCACGTTGTTGAGATAGCCACGTGCCAGCCCGATACCAGCGAGATACAGTTCGCCCTCTTCGCCGTCTGCTACCGGATTACCATGGTCATCCAGCACATAGAGTCGGCAACCGTCAATCGCTTGACCGATAGGGATATCGTCGTAGTCGTACCCGCGCAGGCAGCGGTGATGACTGACATCGATTGCTGCTTCGGTCGGGCCATAGAGATTTATAAGATCACCCTGCGCCACCGATTGATAAAAGCGAGCCACACTGTGGACCGTGAGTTTCTCACCGCTGGAAAACACTAATCGCAATGAGGCGGTCAAACGAGGATCCTGTTTCATCTCCAGATACTCGACAAACAGGTTCAGCATCGAAGGGACAAAGTGCACAACCGACACGCGGTGACGCTGAATCAGTCGAGCCAAGGTTCGCGGATCGCTCTCCAGTCCGGACGGTAACAGCACTACAGATGCGCCGTACATCGCCCACCAGAACATCTCCCAGACAGAGACGTCAAAGGTGTACACCGTCTTCTGAAACAGCACGTCCTGAGAACTGATAGGATAAGCGTTCTGCATCCAGACAATTCGGTTTAGCAGCGCTGCATGTTCCGTCGCCACCCCTTTAGGGACACCGGTGGAACCGGAGGTGTAAATAATATACGCCAGTTGCCGCGCATGTGGTCGGTAACGCAGATCCGTCGTTGGCATGGCACTGACCGCCGCGCTGTCGATTTCGACGCGAGGAATCGGCCAGCGATCACCATCGTCAGTACCGATCAGACAAACAGCGCCGCTGTTGCTCAGTATATTTTCAATGCGGCTACGCGGTGCATTGTACGCCAGCGGTAAATAGGCACCACCAGCTTTTACAATAGCGAAAATGGCAATCAGCATTGCCATGCCGCGCGGCAGGCGGATAGCTACCACACGATCCTCGCCGATCCCCAGCCCACGCAGATAATGCGCCAGTTGGTTAGAGCGTGCATTAAGATCGTGATAGCTCAGCGCCGCGTCCCCCATCAATACAGCGGCTTTTTCCCCATATTCTCCGGCGATACGATACAAATAGTCGACTATCGTTTGGTCGTCGGTAGGCAACTGTCTCATAATCCCTTGCTGTTCCATAACTCTGGCCTTCAAAGCGAGATAAGTACGTAAAATGGCGTGACGGGTTACGCCTGTCCGCCTGTCTCTTATACACATCTCCGAGCCCACGAGACGGAGCTACATCTCGT
>OWIL01001106.1_pt1 | contig 14168 bp, 23 predicted proteins | sample 1732871 | NCBI WGS metagenome assembly OWIL01 (sample SAMN05065763, study PRJEB22554) | human gut metagenome | biome: ENVO:2100002; feature: ENVO:00000062; material: ENVO:00002003 | host: Homo sapiens | place: USA
CTACACCTATTAAGTCGTCGGCAGCGTCAGATGTGTATAAGAGACAGCTTTTAAGGAACGAAGATTTAAAGAAAAATGAAAAAGGAGTTTTAGGTGGAGAAGGAACTAAAAAATAAAGCTATAAATTTATTAAATAAAAAAGAACCAATAGCTTTGCTAATGGAAAAAGAAACAGATAATATTCGGAGAAAAATAACAGTATTTCCAAGTAATAAAGAATTGTGTACTTATATTTGGTACCTAGAGAGATGGGATTTTGAGAAAGATGATATAGTGGCAGATTACAAAACTTCAGTAAATAAAGATGTTTTTTCACTAGTGGATGGATTATTTGCTTTATTCCCTATAAAAGCTGTAAAAGCATTATTCTAAAAAAAGGGAGGATGAAAGAAAATAATGGGTAGAACAGAAAATACAATAAAAATAATAGCAGCGGTAAGAAAGAAAAAGAAATCTAGTAATGATGTGATAAGACTGAGAAAAGAAACATTTCAAAAACTGTGTCAGTTAGAAGAAGAGACAGGAGTACCAATTCCAGAGATAGTAGATATTTTAATCTGTTATGGAATTGAGAAAATAGAAAATACAAGTGAGTAAATACGGGTACGGTTGAGCCTAACAACTGCAAAAAGGCAAATCTATAGACAGGAGGAAAAGTAAATGAGATTTATAAAAGTAGAATTTGCAAGTGAACAATATTTAGTAAACCCATTAAAAATAACAAAGCTCTGTTTAGATGAGAAATCTATAACAATATGGTTTGGGGATAATGACCCTTTAGAAATCTTTAATTATAAGTGTATTAATTTTAAAGAGGTAAAAGAACAAATACTAAAAAATTTATAGGAGAGTGCAAAATGAATATTAATGGATTGAAATTAAATGTTGATGTAGTAGATATTTTAGATGTGTATGCTGAAGTTATTCATGAGAAAAATATCTTAATTAGTACTAAAGATAAATTCTTAAATAATACTAGAGAAGAATTAGATGAAACAAAAAGAGTAGCTGAATGTAGATTGAGAGCTCTTAAGGAACTAGAAGAAGAGATTGAAAAACTCAGGGAGGAAAATGAGAAATTAAAAAAACTTGAGGTAGCTAGTACTGAAGTAAAAAAAATCATGGATGACATAAGGGGGGGGAAGTAGATATGCTGGAAATAGTAAATAATCTGATAGAGAAAGTAGAAAGCTTTGAAATTGAAAGCGACTGTTGGGAAGACCTAAAAAGAGAAACTCTTAAAGAACTAAAAAATAAACCTACTGTAGATAATCAGTATTTGTGGGTATGTATTGGAGAGATAGCAAGTTTTATGGAAGAGCATGTGGGATAAGGTGTTTTTTAATGGAAGTTAAGGTTTTACTAGTAATTGTTCTAGTACTGATGGTGATAGCTGGAGAGATTATATTTGGATGGGAGGAAAATAGAAATGGGAAGAGGAAAAAGTAGTGCAAAAAAGAAAGCTAAAAAAATTAGAGAAAAGAATGAAGCCAATTTACTAAAAATGAAAGAGATTGGAGCTCAAATAAAACAAGAGAAAGAGATTAAAGGATGGAAAACAACTCTTATCACTAGAAAGAGATCTCCTCGATATGTTTAGGGGTATATATGGGCAGAATTTTAAAAGGTACGATAAAACTTAATAACCTTCCAAACGATTTTAAGGATGCGGCCTTATTTGTAAATAGATTCAAATTAACTAAATATGATATCAAATTTGCACCGCCTTGGGAGTTAGTATTTATTATAAATCGTGGAAAAGAAGAAAAAATAAAATGTGTTAGAGATTATATCAAGTGGGCAGGAGGGCGTGTTTTATGAGTAAGAAAATTTATGTATGTGATTATTGTGGGAGTGAAGTTGTAATCACTGAGGACAGAATATATTGTGAGAACTGCGGATGTGAATTTGATGATGTGGTTGGGTTAAGTTTTACAACTGACTCAAGTTTATACGAGAGTGATGCGGGGTGGGATGTGAATGACTAAGACTAACAGAATGGATATGTTTGAAGTTAAAGATAATAAAATGATAATTCCCAGTGATAGATTGACTATTTCAGCGGAATTGGCGGCTAGGATTATACATAGAAATGCTTCAAATGTAAGATTGGGATTACAGAATGGACTATTTAACTGGGGAGTAGCACTTGAAAGAGCTAAGAATGAATGGACTTACTTTGTTTATACTTGTCAATTTTTAGAAGCTTTTAGAATACCATATGAAGTGGTTTTAGTAGAAAATAAAAAGGAGACCTTATAGCTGGCAACTATAAAGTCTCAAAGGTATAATACCTCAAACCCGATGAAGTATTATACCATATCCAGTAAAAAATTTCAATGGAGAGGATAATATGAAAAATAAGTCAAGAATATTAATATATGCAATTTCTATAATTTTAACACTGTCAGCTATGCATATAGCATACATTCAAAGAGGGTATCTAGCAATAGGCGGAGAGGTGTTATTACTTCTAATCCCTGTACTGATAGATATATGGGTGGAGGGAATAGAAAATGAGGAAGAGTAAAAGAGATAAAAAGGTTAAAAAAGTATTTAATGCTACTACTGAAAAAATGAAAGAACTTATTACTAATGAAAATGACTTAAAAATTTTCACATATTACTTTAATGCTGAAGGGAATCAATTTTCAGAAAGGGTAGCTGGAATAATGGGTACAGTATCATTAAGCCTTTTAACTAAAAATTTTGAAGAAAAAAGATTGTTGTTAGCATTAGCTAAAAAACAATTAGATGAGATTTTACCAGAAATGAGAGAGGCAACAAAACCACCAGCAAGTCTAGTAGTCTTGATGAGCTTATTTGAATTAAATGAGATGCTAATAGATTATCTTAGATATGAAAATAGACTGGCAAAAGCTTTACAAGATGATAAGTTAGTTCAAAAGAATTTTGAATTTAGAGATTCACTACTAAAAAATGTTGGAAATATTATAACAGGAGACATGTGGGAAGATTTAGGTTATGACATGGTATATGCTGGAAAATTAAAAATAAAATTTGAAGAGATTTTAGCATGGATTCCTGGAGGTGTAGCAAGATTAATTAAATATAATAAACCTTTTGTAGATGTGAAACAACTAGAAATATTGGAAGAGAAAAGAGTAAGAGTACTAGAATCATTAAAAATGACTGTAGATTTTTGTGATGAAGTAAAAGAGAAAGAGCCAGTACAAGTAAATATTTTTAGAGAGATGATGAGTAGAATCTTGATGGTTAGATATGAACTCAGACACTCTTTAGAAAATGAGATAAAAGATAAAAATGATATGAGATATCTTAAAACTTTGGTAACTAAGTTGGAAAAATTATTTAGCTGGCAATATAACCTGATAGAAACAGGAGATGATGGTTGTGATTAAATTAGTGTTGTGTGAAATAAGTAAAGAATTAATATAAAGGAGAGATGAAAAATGGAAATTAATGTGAGAGTAACGATTGAATTAGGAAACACCGTAAAAGAATTTTTGGAAATGCTGATGTCTACTAAGGCTACCAACATAATAGAGAAAAAAACAGAAGAATTCCCTTGTACACCAGCTTCTAAGATTGAGAAAAAAGAAGTCTTAGCATCAAAAGATACAGAAAAAATTACTGTTAAAGAACCTGAACCAATGCCAAAAGTAGAAGCTGTAGAAGATAAAAAAGAAGAAACAGGAGCTATTCCAGTGACTCCAAAAATATACACCTTACAAGAGTTAGGGAATGCATCGAAAATAGTAATGGATAACGGAAAAAGAGAAGCACTAGTAGAGTTATTAGCAAGTTTTGGAGTAAAAGCATTAACTCAGCTAGACACTTCTAAATACAATGAGTTTGCAAATAAATTAAGAGAACTAGGGGGAGATATTTAATGTCACATGCATTATTAAGTGCATCAGGGGCTCACAGATGGTTATCCTGTACCCCAAGTGCAAAACTAGAGGAACAATTTCCAGATAGTACCTCGACATATGCTGAAGAGGGAACACTGGCTCATGAACTTTGTGAGATAAAAGTAAATAAAGCTTTATTAGGTATGCCAACAAAAACATATAACTCAACTTTAAAGAAAATCAAAGGGAATGATCTCTATCAAACTGAAATGGATAAATACACAGATGAATATCTGGATTATATCCTGGAAAAAGTCCATAGTTTTGATTCCCCACCTACTGTTATAGTAGAAAAAAAAGTAGATTTTTCAAGCTATGTTCCTGAAGGATTTGGTACAGCTGACTGCATCATATTTGGAGATGGAGAACTTCACATTGTGGATTTTAAATATGGAAAAGGTGTAGAAGTATCAGCTGAAGATAATCCTCAAATGATGTTGTATGCATTAGGAGCTTATTTGGAATATTCTTTCTTATTTCAAATTGAAACTGTAAAAATGACTATAGTTCAACCAAGAATAGGAAATATATCTGAATACTCTATGCTTGTAGAAGACCTGCTTTATTGGGCTGGGGTAACAGTAAAACCTAGAGCTCAAATGGCTTGGAATGGAGAGGGAGATTATGTAGCTGGAGATCATTGTAAGTTTTGTAGAGCTAAAGCATCATGTAGGGAGAGGGCTAGAAAAAATTTAGAGGCGGAAAATTTTGAGCTAAAAGAAGGGCCATTACTAAGCTTGGAGGAAATAGGAGAAGCTTTAAAAAAAGCTATAGATTTAGCAAAATGGGCTGAAGATTTAAAAGAATATGCTCTAGCTGAGAGTTTAAAAGGAAATAATATTCCAGGTTGGAAAGCTGTGGAAGGAAGAGGTAGTAGAAACTTTACCGATAATGATTTGGCAATAAAAAAATTAAAAGAAGCTGGAATAGCAGAGGAATTACTGTATGAAAAAAAACAATATACATTAGCTCAAATAGAAAAATTGGTGGGAGCCAAAGATTTTAAAAAAATAGTTGGGGACTTAGTAGTTAAGAATCCAGGTAAACCTACTTTAGTAGTAGACACAGATAAAAGAGAAAAAATAACAAATAAGGTAACAGCTGCAGAAGATTTTGCAGATGAAATATAAATAAATTCAGGAGGACTTAAAAATGGCAGATATAAAAAGAGTAGTAACAGGAAAAGTGAGATTATCTTATGTACATCTATTTAAACCTTATTCAGCAGTTGAGGGTGGAGAGGAAAAATATAGTGTAACTGTATTAATTCCTAAAGAAGATACAGAAACTAAGAAAAGAATTGATAATGCTATAGAAGCTGCAGCAAAGGAAGCAACTCAAAAAATTTGGAATGGTGTAAGACCACCTAAGATAGCTATACCGATTTATGATGGAGATGGAGTAAGACCAAGTGATGGGATGGAGTTTGGCGAGGAATGTAAAGGTCATTGGGTAATAACAGCTTCATCTAAAGCGGATCAAGCACCTGAGGTAGTAGATAAATTTAGAAATCCTATAGTAGACCAGTCAGAGGTGTACTCAGGAATGTATGGAAGAGTAGCTATTAGATTCTTTGCCTATATGTTTGGTGGAAAAAAAGGTATAGGTGCTGGATTAGGAAATGTACAAAAACTAGCTGATGGAGAACCTTTAGGCGGAAGTAGAGTTAAAGCTGCAGAAGATTTTGCAGATGACTGGGTAGATGTAGATCCAATTACTGGCGAACCAATATAAAGTATATAAGGCGGTATAATCCGCCTTTAATAATACTTTGAAGGGAGAAAAAATGCAACATTTAAGCATAGATATAGAAACTTATAGTTCAATAGATATCAAAAGTTCAGGAGCTTATAAATATGCTCAATCTGAAGACTTTGAAATTTTATTGTTTGCTTATTCTGAAGATTTTGGAGAAGTAAAAATTATAGATTTAGCTCAGGGAGAAAAGATACCCGAGATTATAATAAAAGCTTTAAAGGACAAAAATATTATAAAACATGCCTACAATGCACCATTTGAATGGTGGTGTCTTAATCAAGCTGGGTATGATACTCCGTTGGATCAATGGCATGATACTATGTTTCACGGTTTATATTGTGGATATACCGCAGGATTGGGAGCTACGGCTACGGCTTTGGGACTCCCACAAGATAAACAAAAGGATAAAAACGGGGCAGCTCTTATCCGTTATTTTAGTATTCCGTGTAAACCTACAAAGTCAAATGGAAACAGGACTAGAAACTTGCCTAAGCATGAACCTGAGAAATGGAATTTATTTAAAGAATATTGTAAGCAAGACGTAGTAACTGAAATGGCGATATACAATAAATTATCACTGTTTCCTGTCCCTCAATTTGAACAGGATTTATGGGTGTCAGATATAAGTATAAATGCTTTTGGAGTAAATATAGATGAAGATCTAGTAGCTGGAGCTTTAAGTATTGATGAGACATCTACTTATAACTTAACCGTAGAAGCTCAGAACTTAACCGGTCTTGAAAATCCCAACAGTTCTGCACAGCTGGGAACTTGGCTAAAGGAAAAAGGTGTTGAACTTAACAACTTACAAAAAGCTACTGTATCAGAGTTATTAAATACTGATTTGCCCAGTGATGTAAAAAGAGTTTTGGAAATAAGGCAAGAATTATCTAAAACTTCTGTAAAGAAATATGAGGCCATGGTTAATGCAAAAGGTACTGACGGAAGAGTAAGAGGATTATTACAGTTCTATGGTGCCAATAGGACAGGGAGATGGGCTGGCAGATTAGTACAAGTACAAAACTTACCTCGTAACTATATTGAAACTTTAGATTATGCTAGGGAGATTGTAAAAGAACATGATGAAGAACTTTTAAAACTCGTATATGGAAATGTACCTGATACTTTATCTCAACTCATCAGAACAGCTTTTATTCCATCAAAAGGCAATAAATTTGTTGTGGCTGACTTTTCAGCTATAGAGGCAAGAGTGATAGCTTGGTTAGCTAATGAGAAGTGGAGATTGGAAGTATTTGCGACTCACGGAAAAATATATGAAGCTTCAGCATCTCAAATGTTCCACGTACCTATAGAAAAGATATCAAAAGGAAATCCAGAATATGCTTTAAGGCAAAAAGGAAAAATTGCAGAGCTTGCATTAGGTTATGGTGGAAATACAGGGGCATTACTTGCTATGGGGGCTTTGAACATGGGATTATCTGAGGAAGAACTACCTGATGTAGTTCAGAGATGGAGAAAAGCTAATAAACAGATTGTAGGGCTATGGTATGCATTGGAAAATGCTATGTTTGCACTACTTGAGACTGGGAAATCCCAAGCTGTTAATGGTATAGTTTTTAGGAGAGAAGCATGTACAGCATTAGGCTTAGATTTCATGACTGTAGAACTTCCAAGTAAGAGAAAACTATATTATGTAAAACCTGGAATAACTGAAAATAGGTTTGGAAGCCCATCTATAAGTTATTATGGAATAAATCAAACTACAAAAAAATGGGAAAAACAAGAAACCTATGGCGGAAAAATAACAGAGAATATTGTGCAAGCTATATCTCGTGACTGTTTGGCTGTTACTATAAAAAGAGTTGAAGCTTTAGGGTTAAATATAGTTATGCATATTCATGATGAAATTGTTATAGACGCACCTCAGACTCTTTCAGTTGATTATATCTGTGATGTGATGGGGCAACCTATAGAATGGGCTCCAGGATTGATATTGAAAGCTGCAGGATTTGAAAGTAATTACTACATGAAAGATTAAGAAAGAAGGGGTGAAAATGCTAAAACTTGTAAACACTAGGCAATTAGTAATAAGTACGGCAGGTAACCGTGCAACTAAAACCTGGAAAAAAGAACTAATTTATTGGCATGAGTTAGTGGATAAATTAGGGAAACCTTTAAAAAGTCCAGAAACTTTAGCAGAATATCTTAAATTACCAAAAGCTAAACAAGATAATTTAAAGGATGTTGGGGGATTTGTAGGTGGAGAACTGATAGATAATAAAAGAGTAAAAGGAGCTAAAACAAGAGATTTGGTAGCCTTAGACTTGGATAATATAGAACCTGGAATGACAGATGATGTATTAAAAAGAATATCAGGGTTAGGATGTGCTTATGTTGTGTATAGTACAAGAAAACATAGCCCGGATAAACCAAGACTAAGAGTATTGATTCCGAGTGATAGAAGTATGGATCCAGATGAGTATGAACCTATAGCCAGAAAATTAGCAAGTATCATAGGTATAAAATTATGTGACCCTACTACCTTTCAGGTAACTAGATTGATGTATTGGCCAAGTTGTAGTTCTGATAGTGTTTATATTTATGCATATGAGGATAAACCTTTTATGGCTGTAGACGGAATACTATCTATGTATGAGGATTGGCAGAACGTAGAGGAATGGCCGAGGTTAGAAGCTGAGGATAGGAATATAAATTCATTAAGAAAAAAACAACAGAATCCACTTGAGAAAGAAGGAGTTATAGGGGCTTTTTGTAGAAGTTATAACATACTTGAAGCTATAGAAAAATTTATACCTGATGCATATGATACTACAGCTAATCCAAATAGACTAACTTATACACAAGGAAGTACATTTGGTGGAGCTGTGTTATATAAGGATGGAAACTTTTTATACAGTAACCATGCAACAGATCCAGCCAGTCAAAAATTATGCAATTCCTATGATTTAGTGAGATTACATCTTTTTAAAGAACTAGATTATGAGGTAAAAGAAGGAACTCCAGTTGCTAAATATCCAAGCTTTGAAGAGATGAAAAAATTGGCCATAAGTGATAAAAATGTTAAGGCTGAACTTGCTAAAGAAAAAATAGCAGCGTCTGAAGATTTTGCAGAGGAGTATATAGATGATACTGGAGAAATCAACTTAGATTGGATGTCTAAATTAAAAATGAGTGATAGTGGTGGATACAGTAAAACTACAGAAAATATTCTGATAATACTGGATAACGATCCTAATTTGAAGGATAAGATAGTTTATGATGAGTTTTCCAACAGAGGACTTGTGTTGGGGTCACTTCCATGGAATAAAGAGGAGAAAAAAAGAAGCTGGACAGATGTAGATGATGCTCAATTAAGAATAATGTTGGAAACAAGATTTGGGATTACTGGAGCTAATAAAATTAATGATGCATTATTGGCCCATTCTCATAATCATAAGATTAATGAGGTAGCTGATTATTTATTAAAATTAGAATGGGATGGAGTAAAGAGGTTAGATACTCTTTTAATAGATTATTTTGGAGCTGCTGATAATATTTATGTTAGAGAAACTATAAGAAAAATGTTAGTGGCAGCAGTAGCAAGAGCTATAGAACCAGGAGTTAAGTTTGATAATATGCTTATATTGGCTGGAAAGCAAGGTTGTGGAAAATCTACATTCATAAGATACCTAGGAAGGGATTGGTTTTCAGATAGTTTATATACTTTTGAAGGAAAGGAAGCTAGTGAGCAGATACAAGGTTGCTTTATCATTGAACTTGGAGAACTAGCTGCTATGGCCAGAAGTGATACTAATGCAATAAAGCAATTTATCAGTAAAACAGAAGATATATTTAGAGAAGCTTATGGCCGTAGAACTGGAAGATATCCTAGAAGATGTGTATTCTTTGGAACTACTAATGAGGCTGAAATTTTAAGGGATAATACTGGTAATAGAAGGTTTTGGCCTGTGACATTGGGTATAACTGAGCCTACTAAAAAAGTTTTTGATGATTTACCTAATGAGGTGGACCAGATTTGGGCTGAGGCAGTAATGAACTGGAGATTAGGAGAATCACTGTATTTAAGCGGAGAATCTAAAGAAATCTCTGAGGCTGAGCAAGAAGCTTATAAAGAAACAAGTGTAAAAGAAGGATTAGTAAGAGAATTTTTAGAAAAAGAAATTCCAGAAGATTGGTATAAGAGAAAATTAGAGGATAAAAAGACTTTTTTATATGGTAATGAAACTATTATACCTGAAATGAAAATGATAAAAAGGACTAAAATATGTGCCTTAGAAATATGGGTTGAATGTTTTGGTAAAGATGCAGGAGCTATTAGGAGAATGGATACAGTTGAAATTAATAATATTTTATCAAATATAAAAGGCTGGGAACGTTTTAAAACAGTACAAAGATTTGGGGAGTTCGGGAGACAAAAAGGGTTTAAAAAATTGTAAAATACACGTCAACTTTCTAAAAACATGTCAACCTTCTGCTGAAAAGTGGTTGTCAACCTTCTCTTACAAGGTTGACGAGAAAGTTGACAAGAAAGTTGACGCTTAAACCAGCTATTTTTCTATATTATATATACTTTGTCAACTTGTCAACTTTAAATATATAGAATATATAAAAAGATAGAAATTATAGAAATTATAGAGAGAAATATAGTCTATAATCTCTATAATCGTTGGAATACATATATATATAGGGGAAAAGGTTGACATTTTGACACTGATAAAAATTTTAAGGGGGTAAATTATGATTAGTGAAAGGGAAATAGAGTCTTATTTTTGTACACAGATAAAAAAAATAAAAGGATTACCATTCAAGTTTATTAGTCCCGGCAACGCTGGAGTTCCAGATAGACTTGTAGTACTGCCGAAGGGCTTAGTAGTGTTTGTAGAATTAAAAGCACCTGGAAAGAAAACAAGAGCTTTACAAGATAGGCAGATTGCAAGAATAGAAGGGCTTGGGCATTGGGTAGAAGTTTTAGATTCTTTTGAAGCAGTAGATGACTTCATAACTAGAGTAAAAGAGGAGATGCAAAAAAATGAAGTTTATACCACACAAGTATCAGCAATATTGTATTGATAGAATGATATCCGATGATAAACTAGGATTAATGCTAGACATGGGATTAGGGAAAACTGTTATAACACTTACAGCTATAGCAGATTTGAAATATAACAGGTTTGAAGTTAATAAAATTTTAGTAATAGCACCTAAGAAAGTGGCTGAAGCTACTTGGAGTAAAGAGGCAGAGAAATGGGACCATTTATCATTTCTTAGGATAATTCCAATTTTAGGGAGTGAACAAAAAAGAATAAAAGCTTTAAATACTCCTGGAGATATTTATGTGATAAATAGAGAAAATGTAGTATGGCTAGTTGAATATACGAGAAATCATTGGATATTTGATATGGTAGTAGTAGATGAATTTTCTAGTTTTAAATCTCATCAAGCAAAAAGATTTAAAGCTTTGAAATTTGTAAGAAATAAAATATCTAGATTTGTAGGACTTACTGGAACACCTACACCTAATGGACTTATAGACCTATGGGCACAAATATATTTATTGGACCAAGGAGAAAGATTAGGAAAAAGTATAACAGCTTATAGAGAGAGATATTTTAATCCTGGAGAAAGAAATAGAACTACTATATTCAGTTATGAGGCTAAAGAGGGAGCTAATGAGGCTATACAGAAAAAAATATCAGATATATGCATCTCCATGAAAGCCGAAGATTATTTAGAATTACCGGATCTAGTAGTAAATGATATTCCAGTGCTATTAGATAAAAAAGCAGAAAAAGCTTATACAGACTTGGAAACAGAAATGATTTTAGAGCTTGAAGATGATGTTATAGACGTAGCTTCAGCAGCGGCATTATCTAATAAATTAATGCAACTTGCTAATGGTGCTGTATATGATGAAAATAGAAAAATAGTTGAAATACATAACTGTAAGATTGAAGCTTTTCTAGAGCTAATAGAACAGTTGAATGGGAAATCAGCGTTAGTATTTTATAACTTCCAACATGATTTGAGTAGATTACTACAAGCATTAGAAAAATCAAAGTTGAGAATCAGGGTATTAAAAACAGTAGAGGACCAAGATGCTTGGAACAGAGGGGAAATTGATATACTATTAACTCATCCAGCCTCATCAGCTTATGGACTAAATCTACAGCAAGGCGGGAATCATGTAGTTTGGTTTGGATTAAATTGGAGTTTAGAACTTTATCAACAGGCAAATAAAAGATTACATAGACAAGGGCAGAAAGAAAAAGTAATAATACATCATTTGGTAGTACAAGGTACTAGAGATGAAGATGTATTACAAGCACTAAACTCAAAAGGAGATATACAAAATACTTTGCTTGAAAGCTTAAAAGTTAGAATAGATAGAGTGAAAGGAGTTAGAAAATGACTTATGTAAGAATTTTAAGAAAAAATGAATTAAAAAAGATATATAGACTGGTAACAGATATAATAAAAGGGTGTAAAAGTGAGGATTATAAATATTTATTTATTGGGCCAGATGGGACAAGAGGGACAGATACTTATAGAAATGGGAAATATGCAGGAATTACATTTGAGAAACCTATAGCTATACCCTTACCAGTAATCGATGCCATAAAAGCATCCAAAGCTGAAACTGTGGAATTAGCATTAATAGAAGAGCAAGGAAAAGAGTATATTCAATTTAATTTAAAAGACAAAAAAGATGAAGCTTTATTTACTATAAAATTGAATAAGCCTTGTGTACAGTACCCACCTTTTGAGTCAATTGAGAGGCTCAGAAGCTTAAATGAGGATGCGTTTGAGGCGGGGACTAAAGATTTAAAAGATGCATTAACTGAAATAAGTAAGATATCAAAAGATTGTATATTTGAAATATGGGTAAGAGGACTTAGACTAAGGGCTATGGATGATAAAGGTGTGGAAGAAAAGAAAATAATTGATATACCTACTACAAAGTCAACTAGACCTTTTAAAATAGCTTTAAATCCTAAATATGTATTAGATTACTTGGATAAACATGAGAGTTTAACAGTAAAAATGCATTTTACAAATTCTTCAGCATATGTTTGGTTTGAGGAATATAAAGATAGTTACGATTATATATTAATGCCTTTAGCATTAAGAGACTAAAAGAGGAGATGTAAAAATGGATATAAAAGGGCAATTAGAAATGGCTAAAAGAATTATAGAGGTTGATGGAGATTGTAGGGAACGCATGTGTACTAAAGGGTGTCCTTTTGAGGAAGAATGTGAAAATTCAAGTGAGTGTGATAAAGAGTTTGTAGAATTTTTAAAAGATTTTGTAGAAAAAAATAGTGGGTCTACAGATAATGTAAACTCTCCTAACCATTACAAATTAGCAGGACTTGATGTGGAAGTTATAGATGTAATAAGAGCATCCATGACTGAAGAGGAGTTCAAAGGATATTGCAAAGGTAATGTAATTAAATATGTTACTAGAGAAAATAAGAAAAATGGTATGGAAGATTTAAGAAAAGCTAAAAAATACTTGGAATATGCTATAGGAGAGTAGAAAAATGGAGTTTGATAAAGTTAGAATGATAACAGATAAATTTGGAGAAATTAGTAAATTACTTGGGCTAGAGAAAGGAGAAACTACCCTGACATTAAGTGTTGAAGATAATAGTATCTTGATAGGTTTACAGTTTGAGAAGAGAGAAATTAAAGAGAATGAGAGATTAGAGATACTGAAAAAGATAAATTCTTTAAAAAAATATTTGAAAATCGATCATATAATAATTAATCCAAGAAGCATTATATTACAAGGAAATTAAAAGAGGTGGAAAAATGGGAAAATGGATATGTAAAGAGTGTGGAGAGGAAATTTTAGTTGAGGTATCTGTAATGGATAATTATGATTTTACAGTTGGAGAAAATGGAAAACCTGATGAATTATATTCCTATCTTTTTGACTCTATAGATGACCATATAAAGAAAGAACCTTATAATTTTGATATGAATTATAAATGTTCAGAGTGTGGTACAGAAAATGAAAATATAGAAGATATAGCAGAGTGGGTGGAAGAATAAATGAAGTTTAAAGAATTGTTAGGAATGCAAAAACAATTAGATGAAACAGTAGAAAAACCTCGTAAAAGTGGCTATATTCCTCGCAAAAGAACATTACTGGATATAAAATTAGCACTCGATGATGAATTTCAGGAATGGCTAAGAGAGTTACCAGATGAATATAATTTTAAAACTTGGAAAGAAAAAGAATATGATAGGGAGAAAGAGTTAATAGAGTTAGTGGATGTTTTATTTTTCCTATTACAATGGATAAATGCAATCGTAGAAAAATATGAGTATGTTCTTGAAACATTTTCAAATGAGTTTGAGGCGTTTGGTGATGCCAAGACTAATACAGATACAGGATTAAATACGTTAATCCTAATGTTTAAAAATTATGTGTATATAGATGCTGTGTTAATGGTTTTAAGCGCCTGGATAAATATATGTGCTGTCTCTTATACACATCTGACGCTGCCGACGACTTAATAGGTGTAG
>OWIL01001131.1_pt1 | contig 13969 bp, 10 predicted proteins | sample 1732871 | NCBI WGS metagenome assembly OWIL01 (sample SAMN05065763, study PRJEB22554) | human gut metagenome | biome: ENVO:2100002; feature: ENVO:00000062; material: ENVO:00002003 | host: Homo sapiens | place: USA
GTCGAAGGGTGGAATGCCTGTAACTATGACCCGTCTGAATCTGGTAAAAGGCCTTGGCCCTGTGCTTCAGATTGCTGAGGGATGGACGGTAGAGATTGATCCGGAAGTTCACAAGCTGCTGGATGAACGTACGGACCGTACTTGGCCTACTACTTGGTTTGTACCCCGTCTTTGCGATAAACCGGCATTTGAAGATGTGTACTCGGTAATGAATAACTGGGGAGCCAATCATGGTGCTATCAGTTATGGACATATCGGCCAGGATTTGATTACGCTGGCTTCCATGCTTCGTATTCCTGTTTGTATGCACAATGTGGATGAGAAGAAGATATTCCGCCCTGCTGCCTGGAATGCATTCGGTATGGATAAAGAAGGAGCTGATTACAGAGCTTGCACAACGTACGGACCTATCTATAAATAACAAATAGAAATAGACATGATAACAAACGAACACATAGAACAATTCATTGCCCAGGCGCATCGGGTAGGAGATGCCGGATTGACAATATGCAGTAGCGGCAATATCTCCTGGCGCATTGGTGACGAAGTCCTGCTTTCCGGAACAGGCTCATGGGTACCTTCTCTACCTAAAGAAAAAGTAGCTGTCTGCCGCCTTTCTACAGGAGAAGTATTGAATGGAGTGAAACCTTCTATGGAAAGCGGTTTCCATCTGGGAGTACTCCGTGAGCGTCCTGATGTGAATGTAGTTCTGCATTTCCAGTCACACTATGCCACGGCTGTGGCGTGTATGAAGAATCGTCCTACGAACTTCAACGTAACAGCGGAGATTCCCTGCCATGTGGGAAGTGAAATTCCGGTAGTTCCTTATTATCGTCCGGGATCGAAAGAATTGGCTCAGGGAGTGATTGATGCTTTGAAAGACCATAATTCTGTCCTCTTGCTGAAACATGGGCAGGTGGTGTGTGGCAAGGACTTCGACCAGGCTTTTGAACGCGCTATGTTCTTTGAAATGGCATGCCGCATCATGATCCAGTCCGGAGGAGACTACACAGTACTTACTCCTGAAGAGATCGACGATCTTGAAACATACATTTTAGGAAAGAAGACTAAATGATGAATACCTATCTGGCAGTAGATTTTGGAGGTGGAAGCGGTCGCATTATGGCCGGTTCCATCTGCCAGGGTACGCTGAAACTGGAAGAGGTGTACCGCTTTCCAAACCGCCAGGTGCGGATGGGAAACCATGTGTACTGGGATTTTCTGGCTCTGTTTGATGAGATGAAGAACGGACTCCGGCAAGCGGTGCGCAAGGGATATCATATCAGGAGCATTGGCATTGATACCTGGGGCGTGGACTTTGGATTGATAGACCGTAACGGTAACTTGCTGGGAAACCCAGTGTGTTATCGTGACCTCCGAACGGATGGTTTGCCGGAAGAGTTTTTCGGTGACAACTTTGTTCGGCACTATTCCGAAGCCGGCATACAAGTGATGTCCATCAATACACTTTTCCAGCTTTACAGCATGAAGAAAAGTGGTGATACGCAATTGGAAGTTGCAGACCGTCTTCTGTTTATGCCCGATCTTTTCAGTTACTTCCTCACAGGGGTGGCAAATAATGAATACTGCATTGCATCCACTTCCGAACTGCTTGATGCACGTAGCCGGACTTGGAATCAGCCACTCATCCATCGTTTGGGAGTACCTGCACATCTCTTTGGAGACATTGTGATGCCCGGTACGGTACGTGGCAAACTGAAACGGGAGATTGCCGAAGAAATTGGTCTGACGGATGAAGTGGATGTCATAGCTGTCGGTTCGCACGATACGGCAAGTGCTGTTTATGCGATTCCTTCGACACAGGTGGATAAATCCCGTTGTGCCTTCCTCAGTTCCGGTACGTGGTCTCTGCTGGGTGTTGAACTGGATGAACCTATCCTCACGGAAGAAGCTTGCCGCGCCGGCTTCACCAATGAGGGCGGGGTAGGCGGTAAGATTCGTTTTCTTCAGAATATCACCGGGCTTTGGATCTTGCAACGTCTTATGGCACAATGGAAAGAAAGAGGAGAGCGATGTGAATACGATTTTTTACTTTCTGCCGCCGAATCAGCGGATATTCCATCCGTCATTGACGTAGATGATAAGATATTCCAGAACCCTGTGGATATGGAGGATGCCATTGCGGAGTATTGTGAAGCGCACGGACAGCCTATACCGGAAACTTACGGTGAGGTAGTGCGTTGTGTACTCCAATCACTCGCCCTGCGCTATAAGCAAGGAATAGACCAACTGAATCGTCTGCTTCCCGCTCCGATAGAACAGCTCAATATCATCGGTGGCGGATGCCGTAATTCACTGCTGAACCGCCTGACAGCCGAGGCTTTGGGTATTCCCGTCTATGCCGGACCTGTAGAGGCAACTGCTATCGGTAATATCCTGGTGCAAGCCATTGCCAAAGGAGAGATCGGCAGCCGTGAAGAAATCAAAGAATTTATTTAATAACTTAGCCGGAACGCAGATAAACACTGCTTTGCGTAGATAATTATCGTATCACTTTTTAATCTGCTAAAATCTGTGTTTATTTGCGTTTCAATATTGATTTACTATGAACACATCAATCAAACGTTATCCCGCCAAAGAGCATCATCAGCCGGTGGAGCGTATCTGCCGGACACTGGAACTCCGTGACGATCCGCAGTTGATAGCCGAATACCGTCGCCGGCACAGCCAAGGGGCTATCTGGCCCGAAATACCTGCCGGTATCCGTGAAGCCGGTATTCTGGAAATGGAAATATATCTTTTGGACACCCGCCTGTTTATGATAGTCGAAGTGCCTGTAGGGTTTGACTGGGATGCAGCTATGGAGCGCCTTGTTTCCTTGCCCCGACAACAGGAATGGGAAGACTATATGGCCATCTTCCAGCTTGTGAAACCCGGTTCCACTGCCGCCGAGAAATGGCAACCGATGGAGCGTATTTTCCACCTTTATGACTAATCCCAGCCAAAGAAATAACTACCATGAAGAACAACACTAAGAAAAACAGCATTATCAGTAAAGACGGAGTAAGCTACCTCATTCCGTTCATTCTTATCACCAGTTGCTTTGCCTTGTGGGGCTTTGCCAACGATATCACAAATCCGATGGTGAAAGCCTTTTCCAAGATCTTCCGTATGAGTGTTACCGACGGGGCACTGGTGCAGGTGGCTTTCTATGGCGGATATTTTGCTATGGCATTCCCCGCAGCTATCTTTATCCGTCGCTTTTCATATAAAGCAGGGGTACTGCTGGGACTGGGATTGTACGCTATCGGTGCATTTCTGTTCTATCCCGCCATGCTGACGGGTAATTACTATCCCTTCCTTATAGCCTACTTTATTCTGACATGCGGACTCTCGTTTCTGGAGACCAGTTGTAATCCTTACATCCTTTCTATGGGCGATGAAGCTACATCCACCCGCCGCCTGAACCTTGCACAGTCTTTCAATCCGATGGGCTCGTTATTAGGTATGTACGTGGCGATGAACTTTATTCAGAATCGCTTGAACCCGATGGATACGATGGAGCGTAGCCAGCTTTCGGATACAGAATTTGCTGCGGTACGTGATTCAGACCTGATGGTACTGATTGCGCCTTATCTGATTATCGGGCTTGTCATTTTGGCAATGCTGATCGTGATCCGTATGGTGAAGATGCCGAAGAATGGCGATCAGTCTCATAACATCAACTTCCTGCCTACATTGAAACGTATATTCGGTATACACCATTACCGCGAAGGAGTGATCGCACAGTTCTTCTATGTAGGTGCGCAGATTATGTGCTGGACATTTATCATTCAATATGGTACGCGCTATTTCATGTCGGAAGGAATGGAAGAGAAAGCTGCGGAAGTGCTTTCACAGCAATATAACATTGTAGCTATGATTATTTTCTGTGCCAGCCGTTTCATCTGTACGTTTATCCTGCGGTATCTCAGTCCGGGGCTGTTGCTGAAAGTACTGGCTATTGTAGCTTGCGTGTTTACGGCCGGGGTGATTGGTTTCCAGAATATCTGGGGAATGTATTGTCTCGTAGGGGTATCAGCCTGTATGTCTCTGATGTTCCCCACGATTTACGGTATAGCTTTACAGGGATTGGGCGATGATGCCAAGTTCGGTGCTGCCGGATTGATTATGGCAATTCTCGGAGGTTCGGTATTACCTCCGGTTCAGGCAAGCATTATAGACTGTGGTACATTGCTGGGTATGCCTGCTGTGAACCTGTCATTCATCCTTCCGTTCATCTGTTTTGTGGTGATTGTGATCTATGGACACCGGTCCTATTGCAGGGAAAAAATGCGAAAGTAATTATAGATACATCTGAATTTGATGATGGAGAACCTTTTATAGAAAAAAAGGTTCTCTTTTTTATTTATATAGTTGTATTTCTTCTTTTTTTGCTACTTTTGTGTTGCAAAATGAAACAAGCAAATATTTCGCATAACATAAAATTCTTCTGGTACAGATGAAACAATATCTTCTACTTCTGTTTTTCTACCTCTTGTCTGTAAATTGGGCTTTTGCACAAAAAGATGCGATAGAGGGTAAAAGTTATATCCTTTGTATAAACTCATATACGGAATCATCTCCCTGGAGCAGCCGGCTTATTTCCAACGTTACGGAATTCGTTCAAAAAGACCCTGGAATCACTCTCTACGTAGAGCATCTGAATATGCTGCTGGTTGAAAATGATTCCATTCTGGAAGAATCCAAGCGCAATATATTCGATAAATACAAAGGTCGTTCTCCACGCATGCTGTTATTACTGGGAAATTCGGCATTGTTGTTGCGGGATGAATATAGAAAAGTTTGGGGAGATATTCCCATTGTGCTTTGTGCGCAGGAAGATTATTTAGATTCCTATGAGGCTTATATCCACAGGCAGCCTTCTACGCCTGAAGAACGAACTCCTCTTTCTTATTTGGTTGACCCCTACAATTTAGTTTATCTGTACGCTGATTTGTATATCCCGGAAAACATTCGCCTGATGAAACAGATGATTCCCGGGATGAAAGAGTTTATATTTATAGGTGACGGGCGCAAAGTCAATCAAGACAACTCCGTACTTATCGAGCAAGAACTGAATACGAAGTATCCGGATATCAAGTATAAATTTTGGTCTGCTGAAAATATGACGACCAATCAGCTGTTGGATTCCCTGTATTTCGTAGACACTAAAACCACGGGAGTTCTGTTCGCCTCGTGGTTCTACAAATACGCATTTGCCGGTACTAGCATGTTAGCCACTAATTCTCATAAGCTTATAGCTGCTACTTCCGTTCCTATCTTTTCTTTGAGTATGGTAAATATAGCAAGTGGAAAAGAAGGTATGCTGGGTGGATATACTTACAATCAAGATCGTTATGATGCAGCATTGATTCAAACCATTTCGGATGTGTTGAAAGACAAACAGGCACGCCATATTTCTTGCTATATCCCCACAGACGGGGCGCCTGTTATTAATTATGAAATACTGGTACGTGACGGGCTTTCTCTTTCCACGTGTCCTGCCAATACCCGTTTCCTGAATAAACCGCCTACGTTTTGGGAGCATTACCGGTATTTTATCTTGGGAACTCTTTTCTCTATTTTGCTTATTACACTGCTCTTCCTGTATCGTATTCGCAACTTGAATGCATTGAAGAAAGCACAACAGAACGAGATAGATGCAATGGCTACTTATAAGATGTTAGTGAACAATATGCCCATACTCTATATGCAGGAAGAGTTGGTGACCGATAAGAACGGTAATCCCATCGAATTGATTTATCGGAATGTAAATTCGGAATTTGAGAAACATTTCTATCGTAAGGAAGAGGTCATAGGCAGAAAAGGAAGTGAAATATTTCCGGAATCCATGCCCGAATTCCTGCATTTTACAAAGATGGCGTTGACGGAGAAAAGAGCCATCACATTCCCTTACTACTTTAAAGCCATCGATACTTTTTACGATGTGGTATTGAAAGGAACCCATCAGGGAAATATGATTGATATCTTCTGCCTGAACAGTACAGAACTGCACAAAGCACAGCAAAAGTTGAGTGCTACCAACAGTAAACTGGCGATGGCTCTTGATGTTGCCAACATCGTACCCTGGAAGTGGGATCTGAAGAGCAAAACAATCCTGTGTGATATCAATAGACCGATTGAACTGAGTACTGACGAACAGGAGGTGGAAGATTCACAACTATCTGTGCCCGATTCTCAGTATTTCTCAAAAATCTTCAAGGAAGACCGTGAACGGGTGAAACAGGCCTACCGGGACTTGATAGAAGGACGGGTGGAAAAAGTGAAAGAAGAATACCGCATCGTCAATGTGCAGAAAAACAACCTGCACAAGGTGGAATGGGTGGAAGCACAGGCTGCCGTAGAAGCTCGTGACGAAGATGGAAAGCCATTGACACTGGTAGGCTCGTCGCTTGTCATCACCAACCGGAAGAAAATGGAACAAGAACTTACGACAGCAAAAGAGCTTGCCGAAGAATCCAATCGTTTAAAGTCGGCCTTCCTGGCTAATATGAGTCATGAAATTCGTACCCCGTTGAATGCTATTGTCGGTTTCTCGGGGATATTGGCGTCTACCGAGGAAGAAGAGGAAAAACAGGAATATGTCAGCATCATCGAAAACAATAATACCTTGTTGCTGCAACTCATCAGTGATATTCTTGATTTGTCGAAGATTGAGGCGGGAACGTTGGAGTTGAATTACTCTAATATCGAACTGAATGAGTTGATGAGGGAACTGGAGCGTGGCTTCTTGTTGAGAGTGAAGACGGATGCGGTGAAACTGGAGTTTGTGGAACCTGCCGGGCCATGTATGGCTTATACGGAAAAGAACCGTTTGTCCCAATTGATGATTAACCTTGTGACAAATGCCATTAAGTTTACCGAAAAAGGCAGCATTCGTTTTGGCTATGAAATGCGGGAGAATGAATTATATTTCTATGTGACCGATACCGGATGTGGAATTCCGAAGGATAAGCAACAAAACATTTTCGGGCGTTTCGTCAAGCTGAACTCTTTTGCCCAGGGAACAGGGTTGGGACTTTCTATCTGTAAAACACTGATGGATCATATGGGTGGCAGAATCGGCGTGGAATCGGAAGAGGGTAAAGGCTCTACTTTCTGGTTTACGCTTCCCTACAAACCGGCTGTGAAGGAAGACAAGAAACAGATGCCCAAAGATATTCAACCCGTTTCGATAGAAAGAAACAAATTGACCATACTGGTTGCAGAAGATAATGCAAGCAATTATAAGCTTTTTGAATCCATCCTGAAGTACGACTATCATTTGATTCATGCCTGGGACGGTATGGAGGCTGTGGAAATGTTCCGGAAACATAATCCTCAGATTGTATTGATGGATATCAATATGCCCGTAATGGACGGATACGAGGCTACCCGGGAGATCCGCAAGTATTCTGCAAAGATTCCTATTATTGCCGTTACAGCCTTTGCCTATGCTTCGGATGAACAGAAGGTGATGGAAAGCGGATTCGATGGATATATGCCCAAGCCTATCAATGCCAAGTTATTGAAAGCGCAATTGGTGGATATTATGCAGAAGCGTATCATCTTGTTATAAGATGAAAGTTTCTCATTTTCAGCCCCGCTTAGGTGTGGCGTTTCTTTTGATATTCCGCCGGTGTCATCCCTGTGATCCGTTTAAAGAATTTGCTGAAGAATGACGGATTGGGAAATCCCAGTTCATCCGAGATTTGGAATACCAACAAATCACTGTGTTTCAGCAGCACTTTGGCTTCAAGAATAACGGCTTGGTTAATCCACTGCATTACCGTCTGCCCGCTTACTTCACGAATAACCGTACTCAGATAATGAGGAGTCAGACACAGTTTATCTGCATAGAAACTGATGTTACGTTCACGTTTGCTGTGTTCATTAACCAACCCGATGAAGCGGCGGAATACTTCTTCCTGGCGTGAGAGCTGCAATGGGGCGGACTCTTCGTTCTTTGCATGTATATACCTTATATTATAGAGTAATGCCATAATCAAGTGTTGTACCGCTTCCCGGCGGAATGGCACTTTGTGCACAGCATCCCATATCATTGAAAAGAAAGCATCGATTTGCGGTAATTCTTCCTCTGTGGGAGAAATGAAAATGCCATGCTTTGTGTACGAATCCGTCAGTGCGCCTCCCTGTGCGATGGGCAAAAAGTTATTATCGGGAACAATGACCTGAAAGTCATAATCCTCACTGATTTCCACAATTTCTATCAGTGAATTGAAAGGGCTGATAATAATCATTGGTTCCTTTACCTTATATTCTATCAGATTGATGGAAATCCGTGCTTCACCTCTCAGTATCCGGATGATTCTGCTTTCTTTGGCGCGATAGGGTCTCCCTGTGCTAAAGAGGATACTATCCATTTGAGCAAAGCTGATGATAACACCGAGATCACGGCTGATAAAGCGAAAACTGTTATTGTTTACGATGTTTGGATTACTCAGCAGCTCGCCAAGCCCAAGCTCCATAGGTTTGTTCTTTTCCATATCCTTTTCCTCCTTTAATTTATCTATATCTGTGGCAAAGATAAGAAAACGTAGGGTTTTCCTGTCTTTTAATACTGGTAATCGGATAAATAGAGCATCATTGCACACAAATAGAATGTATCCATATACTTTTAAGCTCTATCTTTGCGTCCTATAAAGAAATAAACAAGAAATGTATATGGAAATGAAACGAACTATTCTCTCTTTTTCCTTTGTTCTTGCGGCAATGCTGGCACACGCGCAGCTCACGCTGGAGGGATGCCAACACTCGGCACAGACCAATTATCCGCTGGTGCGGCAATACGGTCTGATAGAGAAAGCCCGGGAGTATAACCTGGAGAATGCCGGAAAAGGCTATCTGCCACAATTCACCCTTTCAGGAAAAGCAACCTATCAAAGTGATGTTACAAAGCTGCCGGTGGACGTTCCGGGAATCGATATAAAAAGTATGCCCAAAGATCAGTATCAGGTGATGCTGGAAGTGTCGCAGAACATCTGGGACGGTGGAGATATCCGTTCCAAGAAACAACTGACCCGGGCTACTTCGGAGATAGACCGCGGGAAGCAGGAAGTAGATATGTATGCGCTGAATGATCGTGTGAATCAGCTATATTTCGGCATTTTGTTGCTGGACGAACAGTTGAAACAGAATCAGCTTTTGCAGGAAGACTTGGGACGTACCCATCAGCAAGTATCCAATTATATAGCAAACGGCATTGCCAATCAGAGCGATCTGGATGCCGTAAGCGTGGAGATATTGAACACGAAGCAGAAACGCATTGAGCTGGAATCTTCGCGGCAGGCCTATCTGAGTATGCTCTCTATCTTTATAGGAAAAGAAATCGCTTCCGGAACTACATTGGAGAAGCCCGCCGATACTTTTGAATCCACTTCATTGGTGAACAACCGTCCGGAACTTCGCTGGTTCGATGCCCAAGGCGGACAATTGAATGTGCAGGAGTCTTCATTGAAGACGCGCTTCCGTCCCCGCTTCGGGCTGTTCGTGCAGGGAGCTTACGGAAATCCGGGATTGAACATGCTGAAAGATGATTTCTCCGCATACTATGTAGCGGGAGTCCGTATGTCGTGGAACTTCGGTAGCCTTTACACGTTGCGCAATGATCGGAGACTGATAGATAACAACCGCCGTAAATTGGAGACCAGCCGCGATGTGTTCCTATTCAATACCAATCTGGAATCTACCCAACAAAGCTCGGCCATCCAGTCCATGCGCCGACAGATGGTGGATGATGATGAGATTATCCGTTTGCGTGTCAACATCCGCAAGGCCGCCGAGGCTAAAGTGGAGAACGGTACGCTGACCGTAACCGATATGCTTCGTGAAATCACAGCTGAGAATCTGGCACGCCAAACCAAGGCTTTACACGAGGTACAGTTACTGATGAACATCTGGAATCTGAAATATACATTGAATAATTAAAGGCATAAAAATATAGATCATTATGAAATCAAGGAACTTACTGGGACTTTGTTCCCTATTGGCCCTCTTTTCCGCTTGTGGAAACGGTGCCCCGAAATATGATGCAACAGGAACGTTTGAGACTACGGAAGTGCTTGTATCTGCCGAAGCATCGGGGCGCCTGCTTTATTTTGATATCGAAGAAGGAATGTTGTTGAAGGCCGGTGAAGAAGTCGGCGTAGTAGATACCGTACAGCTCTACTTGAAGAAGCTGCAACTGGAGGCGAGTCTTAAATCCGTCGAAGAACAGCGTCCTGATATCCTGAAACAGGTAGCCGCCACCAAAGAACAAATATCTGCCGCCCAACGTGAACGGAATCGTGTGGCGAACTTACTAAAGGTAGGTGCGGCAAACCAGAAACAACTGGATGATGCGGAAGATCAGCTTGAAGTGCTCCGCAAGCAACTTGTTGCGCAGAACTCTACCTTGTCCAACAGTCACCAGAGCCTGACATGGCAAAGTTCATCCGTCGGTATTCAGGTGGCACAGGTGGAAGACCAGTTGAAGAAGTGTCACATCACCTCTCCGATAACCGGCACTGTACTGGCAAAGTACGCCGAAGCGGGAGAACTCACAGCTATGGGCACTCCGCTTTTTAAAGTGGCCGATACGGAGCAGATGTACCTTCGTGCTTACATCACTTCTGAACAACTTTCGCAGGTAAAGCTGGGACAGAAAGTAACCGTCTTCTCCGATTACGGCACCGATGAGCATAAGCAGTATCCGGGCGTAGTTACCTGGATTTCGGATACCTCGGAATTTACCCCGAAGACTATCCTGACTAAGAATGAACGTGCCAACCTGGTGTATGCCGTGAAGATTGCCGTGCACAATGACGGGCTGTTGAAGATAGGTATGTACGGGGGAGTGGAGTTTAGTGATTAACGGTTAGTGATTAGTGATTAATTTATGGAACATGCGGTTGTTGTAGATAACGTTACCAAGAAATATGGGGCGGTGGAGGCGTTGAAGGGTGTTTCCTTGACGGTTCCTTCCGGAGAGTTGTTCGGCATTATCGGGCCTGACGGGGCGGGGAAGACTTCTCTTTTCCGTATCCTCACCACCTTGCTGCTTCCCGATAGTGGAAATGCTTTGGTGTGCGGTCTGGATATAGCGAAGGATTATAAAGAAATCCGTCGTCGCGTAGGCTATATGCCGGGACGCTTCTCCCTCTATCAGGACTTGACGGTAGAAGAAAACCTGAACTTCTTTGCTACTGTTTTCCATACCACCATTGAGGAGAATTATGAATTGGTGAAGGATATCTACCAGCAGATAGAGCCTTTCCGCAAACGCCGTGCCGGAGCTTTGTCCGGAGGTATGAAGCAGAAACTGGCGTTGAGTTGTGCGCTTATCCATAAACCGGATGTGCTTTTCCTCGACGAGCCGACAACAGGTGTAGATCCTGTTTCCCGCAAGGAGTTTTGGGGGATGCTTCGCCGGTTGAAGGAACAGGGCATCACCATCATAGCCTCTACGCCTATTATTGATGAGGCACGCCAATGTGACCGCATTGCCTTTATCAATGAGGGGCAGATACATGGGATAGATACTCCGGAACGTATTCTGAACCAGTTCGCAAGCATTCTCTGTCCGCCGGGGCTGGAACATGGCAAGGTGGAACAGAAAGATGAGTATGTCATCGAAGTGGATAAGCTCACCAAACGTTTCGGCAATTTCACGGCAGTGGATCATATCTCTTTCAAAGTCCATCGTGGCGAGATATTCGGCTTCCTGGGTGCCAACGGTGCCGGAAAGACTACTGCCATGCGCATGCTTACCGGATTGAGCCATCCCACAGGAGGTACGGCCCGCGTAGCCGGTTTCGATGTCGCTACCCGGACGGAGGATGTGAAAAAGAATATCGGCTATATGAGCCAGAAGTTTTCTCTTTACGAAGACCTGAAAGTGTGGGAGAATATCCGGCTGTTTGCCGGGATTTACGGCATGGCAGAAGATGAAATAGCCCGCAAGACCGATGAACTTCTGGAACGCATCGGGTTGAGTGCCGAACGTGATACGCTGGTAAAAAGTCTGCCGCTGGGCTGGAAACAGAAACTTGCTTTCTCCGTTTCCATCTTTCACGAACCGAAGATCGTCTTTCTGGATGAGCCGACGGGTGGGGTAGATCCTGCTACCCGTCGCCAGTTCTGGGAGCTTATTTATCAGGCTGCCGACCGGGGAATCACTGTCTTTGTCACCACCCACTTCATGGATGAGGCCGAGTATTGCGACCGTATCTCTATCATGGTGGATGGCGTGATCCGTGCTCTCGATACGCCCGATGAACTGAAACGGCAATTTAAGGTTGCTACAATGGATGATGTTTTCCAGCAGTTGGCACGGGAGGCGGTGCGTACGGCGGATTAGCCGATTCATAACATAATTAGTAAGAACAATGAAACAATTTATAGCTTTTGTCCGAAAGGAATTCTTCCATATCTTCCGCGACAGGCGAACCATGCTGATATTGCTGGGTATGCCTGTGGTGCAGATTATCCTTTTCGGCTTTGCCATAACCACGGAAGTGAAGAACATCCGTGTCGCCATTCTCGACCCGTCGAACGATGTTATCACCCGGCGCATTATCGACCGTCTGGATGCGAGTGAATATTTCTCCGTCACCACGAATCTGAATACTCCGGACGAGGTTGAGAAGTCTTTCAGACGGGGAGACATTGACCTGGCAGTCATCTTCAGCGAGCAATTCGCGAATCACGTTTATACCGGAGATGCTTGCGTACAGTTGGTGGCCGATGCTACCGACCCCAATACGGCAACCACACAGACCGGTTATGCCGCCAACATCATATCCTCTGCCGGACGCGAAATGCTTCCGGCGGGAATGCAGGTTTCCACTATTGTTCCCGAAGTGAAGCTGCTTTATAATCCGCAGATGAAGAGTGCCTACAACTTTGTGCCGGGTGTGATGGGACTGATCCTGATGTTGATTTGTGCCATGATGACTTCCATATCCATTGTCCGGGAGAAGGAGACAGGAACGATGGAGATATTGTTGGTTTCTCCGGTGAAGCCATTGTTTATTATTCTTGCCAAGGCAGTTCCTTACTTTGTGCTTTCGTTTGTCAACCTGACAACGATTTTGCTGTTGTCTGTCTATGTGCTCGATGTTCCCGTGGCGGGTAGCTTGTTCTGGCTGATTGTGGTATCGCTGCTCTTTATCTTCGTTTCCCTGGCTCTGGGCTTGCTGATATCCTCGGTGACGCGGACGCAGGTTGCTGCCATGCTTGCATCGGGATTGATACTGATGATGCCTACCATGCTGCTCTCCGGTATGATATTCCCCATAGAGAGCATGCCCTTGCTGCTTCAAGGCATTTCGGCCGTACTTCCTGCCCGTTGGTACATTCAGGCTGTGCGGAAGCTGATGATCGAAGGAGTGGACATTTCACTGGTATTGACGGAAGTCAGTATTCTTGCTGTAATGGCGGTTGCGCTGATTACGATTAGTTTCAAGAAGTTTAAGAACCGATTAGAATAGGAGAGTGGTGGTATGATAAAGTTTCTGATAGAAAAAGAATTCAAGCAGTTGCTCCGTAACTCGTTCCTGCCGAAGATGATTCTTATCTTCCCCTGTATGATTATGATACTGATGCCCTGGGCGGCAAATCTGGAGATAAAGAACATTAACCTGAACATTGTGGATAATGACCACAGCGTCCTTTCGCGTCGCCTTGTGGATAAGATCGGCGCATCCACCTATTTCCGTACAACGGCCCTTCCTGATACTTACAATGAAGGATTGCGCTCCATCGAAATCGGTTCGGCAGATATTATCCTGGAGATTCCCCGCGATTTTGAGAAGAGCTGGGTGACGGGCAACAGCCCCCGCCTGTTGGTTGCCGTCAATGCGGTGAACGGTACAAAGGGAGGATTGGGCGGCTCGTACCTGTCTTCCATCATTAATGACCTGTCTCTTATACACATCTCCGAGCCCACGAGACGGAGCTACATCTC
>OWIL01001147.1_pt1 | contig 13774 bp, 10 predicted proteins | sample 1732871 | NCBI WGS metagenome assembly OWIL01 (sample SAMN05065763, study PRJEB22554) | human gut metagenome | biome: ENVO:2100002; feature: ENVO:00000062; material: ENVO:00002003 | host: Homo sapiens | place: USA
CCTATTAAGTCGTCGGCAGCGTCAGATGTGTATAAGAGACAGGTATTTCTGATCTGGTATTTGGTCTGCCGCATGGAGATGGTCAGTGCGTATGTGCTGCCGTCCCCGGCGCGGGTGTGGACGAGCTTTTTAAAAATGGTGAAAACCGGGGAACTGTGGCGGGATATTTCAATCAGTTTCCTGCGTGTCATGAAGGGATTTGCGATTGCGTTCCTGTTTGCCTTTGTGCTGGGAATGTTCCGGGCGCTGTTTCCGGGCAGCAGCGTTTACTATGAGTATATTGTGCAGTTTTTCCGCAATGTACCGCCGCTCAGCATGATTCCGCTGCTGATTCTCTGGTGCGGAATCGGAGAGACGACGAAGACGGTGATTATTGTGCTGGCGTCCTTTTTCCCGATGTACTTAAATATCGTGAAGGGATTTACCGGGTGCGATTCGAAACTTCTGGAAGTGGGCGATATGTTCGGCTACTCGAAGCGCCGCAAATTTTTCCGTATCATTCTGCCCTATGCGATGGCAGATATTCTGGTCGGAATGCGGATCGGGCTTGGCTATAGCTGGCGCGCCATTATCGGTGCGGAGATGGTGGCGGCGTCCACCGGGCTTGGACATATGATTTTATTTGCACAGCAGATGTCGCGGACCGACAAGGTGATCGTGGGGATTCTGGCGATCGGGGCAGTTGGATATGTGACGGACCGCCTGTTTGGATGGATGATAGGATTTGTGCTGAAAGGATCCGGGGAAAATGGCTGGAATTGAACTGATTGATATTCATAAAACATACCGGGTGGATAACCGGGAGATTCCCGTTTTAAACGGGATCAACCTGTCGCTTCCGGCGGGGAGAATCACCGTGATTCTGGGGCAGAGCGGATGCGGGAAAACGACGCTTCTGCGGCTGACCGGAGGACTGGAGACGGCGGACAGCGGAGAGATCCGCTGGGAGAGCGCCCACAAGACGGCATTTGTCTTTCAGGAACCGCGCCTCATGCCGTGGCTGAACGTCTGGGAAAATGTGGTGTTCGGGCTTTCAAAAAAGGAGACAGATCCGGGGAAAATAGAGGCGGTTATCCGCACGGTCGGATTATCTGGATTTGAAAAAGCATATCCGGCACAGCTCTCCGGCGGAATGCAGCAGCGGGCGGCGATCGCGCGGGCGCTGGCGTATGAGCCGACCTTTATCATGATGGATGAGCCGTTTGCCGCGCTTGACTATTTTACAAGGGAACAGATGCAGAAAGAGCTTCTGCGCGTCCAGCAGGAGCGCAGTGCGAGCATTCTGTTTGTGACGCACAGCATCGATGAGGCACTGATTCTGGGAAGCCAGATTGCGGTCATTGAAAAGGGCATGGTCAAGGCGCTCTATGAGGTCAAGGCGCCGCAGGAAGAGAGGAATCTTTTGGAGGACGAGATGATAACCCTGAAAAGGGATATTATAAATAATTTACATTTTATTTAGAGGAGGAACGATTATGATGAAACGATGGATGGCAATGGGAATGGCACTCTGCCTTACCGCAGCTTCCCTGGCGGGCTGCTCCGGTACAAAAGATGCGGCTGAGAGCACGCAGGCAGAGGCAGAAACCAGCGCAGAGGAGGCGGCAGCCGAGGAGGAGACAGCGAAAGAATCTGATCTGGATAAGCTGACCTTTACGTATGTAACTTCTCCGCTCAATGTGCCGACGATCATCGAGAAAAATCAGGGTATTTTTGAAAAAACATTTGGCGATATGGGGATTGAGGTTGATTATGCGGAGCTGACCTCCGGGGCAGATCAGACACAGGCGCTGGCTTCCGGCGATGTGCAGGTTTTGTATGCGGTTGGCGGTACTTCGGTGATTCTGTCTGCAGCAAATGGAGCGGATATCAAGGTATTAAATATGTACAGCCGTTCTCCGAAAGCATTCTGTATGTATTCTAAGGATGAGTCCCTGACGACGCCGGAAAGCCTGAGAGGAAAGACAATCGCAGGACCGACCGGAACCAACCTGCATGAGCTTCTCGTTTCCTATCTGGCAACGGCTGGCATGACGATCAACGACGTCAACTATGTCAATATGTCGATCCCGGATGCAAAAGCAGGTCTGGACGGCGGCAGTGTAGACGTGGCTCTGGTTGCCGGCGCAACTGCTTACAATGCAGGGCAGCAGGGTTACCACCTGGTAGCCGACGGCGAAGGCCTGATTAAGGCGATCATTGCAGTGGCAGTGACACAGAAATTCTATGACGAGCACCCGGAGATCATCGAGAAGCTGGAAGAAGCACAGACCGAGATTGCTGATTTCATAGAAGAAAAACCGGATGAGACGATGCAGATCGTAGCCGATGAGCTGGATCTGGACACCGATGCAGTCAGAAGCATGTACGATTTCTATGATTTCTCTACCGAGATCACAGATGATGACAAAGAAGGCTTCCAGAAGACCGCTGATTTCATGTATGAATCCGGCATGATCGACGAGGCATTTGATGTAAAACAGTTATTTATTGAAAAATAATCAGTGAACATTTGAGAGGATAAACGATTGAAAAGCAGCTCCCGGAGTGTGGATTCCGGGGGCTGCTTTTACGATTGCATATGCAATTATGAAAATACGGAATGTTTACGCTAATACCTTTTTAATCGCTTCTAGCAGCTCATCATACGTCTCATAAGCCGGAATCTGCGGATATTCTGCCTTGATCTCCTCCGTCGTGCGGAAGAGGAAGCCCGCCTTGCTTGCCTCAATCATGGCGAGGTCGTTGTGGCTGTCGCCGCTGGAGATCGTCTCGAAGCCGCAGGACTGGAGTGCTTTGACGGTTGTATATTTGGATTTCTCACAGCGCATCTTAAAATCGGTAATCTCACCATTTTCGCTGACAACCAGAGAGTTGCAGAAGATGGTCGGATAGCCAAGTTTCTTCATCAGAGGTCCGGCAAACTGGGAGAAGGTATCGCTGATGATGATTACCTGAGTGATTTCTTTTAATTTGTCTAAAAACTCCCTTGCGCCCGGAAGCGGATCAATTTTAGAGATCGTTTCCTGAATTTCCTTGAGTCCCAGTCCGTGCTCGCGCAGGATGTTTAAACGGTAATTCATCAGTTTGTTATAATCCGGCTCATCGCGGGTGGTGCGTTTTAACTCCGGTATTCCGGTTTCTTCAGCAAATGCGATCCAGATTTCCGGCACTAATACACCTTCTAGATCTAAACATACAATATCCATGTCTCCTCCTGTCTGATACAACGCCTGTCAGCGCTGTGCTCGGTTGAAAAATTTGCTTCCTATTATAGACGAAATGCAGGGGAAATACCAGAGAAATTTGAGAAAAGATGAAAGAATAGAAAAAGTGCGTTACTGGGCACGTATGCGTGAACAGTAACAAAAGTGCCAATTATTCGCGGTGAGAAAGATTCAGAAGTGAAGAGTTGGCATCATATAGCAGCAGAGTGGTTATCAATAGAATTAAAAAATACCAAAAAAGGGAGTCTCTTTTCGTGAGCGAGAGACTCCCTTTTTGGCACCTATAGTCGGGTTATAATTTGATTTTGATGAAATCATTAGCAATGCGCCGGTTTATTCATTTCAGATCTTTTATCGTTTTCTGTCTTCGAAGCAGTCGATTTCGAAAACAGTACTTTACCGGAATGAACCACAATAATGACACCCAGAACCATCAGCAGAACCGCGATGATAAGCTGCAGTCCTTCTACCATAAAGACAGCGGTTCCGGCATTGTAAGCCTTTACCAGTGCGATGCAGCGCTCAACGAGTGCGGTGAAGGTAACGCACAGCATAACAACCAGCGGAACCAGCAGCGTGCGGTTTTCACGGCCGGTGACGCGTAAGAAGACGCACAGGGTGATGAGAACCAGGGCGCTTAACAGCTGGTTGGCGCTGCCAAACAGCGGCCAGATGTTGGAGTAGCCAATCTGGGTTAAAATGTAGCCGCATACCAAGGTGATAACAGTTGCAAAATATTTGTTGCAGAGAAGTTTTCTCCATCCTTCGGCGTGTTCCATGTCATCGACACTGAACAGCTCCTGGAAGGACATACGTCCGATACGTGCAACGGAATCCAGGCTTGTCAGGGCAAGTGCGGAGACGCACATCGTCATAAAGCACTGGGCGGCGTAAACCGGGATTCCGAACATCTCCAGGAATCCGGCAACACCGGAGGAGAAGATAGCAAACGGAGTACCGGCTGCAGGCGTGCCATCAGCGGAAGCGGCAGCACCGGCAACGCACAGAGCCAGGACGGCCAGTAAACTTTCCAAAAGCATAGCGCCGAAGCCAACTTTCGGCATATCCTTTTCATTGGTGATTGCCTTGGAGGAAGTACCCGAGGAAACCAGGCTGTGGAAACCGGATACGGCGCCGCAGGCAACGGTTACAAACAAAATCGGGAACAGGTCACCGGATTTCTCATTGTGGAAACCAGTGTAAGGCGCCAGGTTCATTGCCGGATGTGCGACAAGCAGTCCAACGACGGCACCGATAATCATACCGGCAAACATAAAGGTTGTCATCAGGTCACGCGGTTCCATTAAAAGCCACATCGGAAGAACGGCTGCGAGGAAAATGTAAGCGAATACCATGTAGGACCAGTTCGCCTTGGTGGTAACGAGCGGGCAGTTCATGCCGATGACGAAAGCAGCTACCGTGCAGACAAGTCCGAGCATGGTCTGTTTCCAGCCATGGAACTGAGCCTTTTTCTGAATCAGTCCAAATACAACGGCAAAGGCAATGAACAGAAGGGAAATGCTTCCGGCTGCGCCGTTGACAGTTGCGGCGGCGGATAAGCTGGTCACGCCGTCTACCGTCTCATATGCATTGAATGTACCGGCAACCATGTCGGCAAATGCGGCGGTTACAATTAAAGTAAAGAGCCAGCAGAACAGAAGGAACAGCTTTTTACCGGTTTTGCCGATGTACTGTTCAATCAGAAGTCCCATCGATTTGCCTTCATTTTTAACGCTGGCGTACAGGGCACCAAAATCGGTAACAGCGCCGAAGAAGATGCCGCCGAGGATGATCCAGAGAAAGACCGGAACCCATCCAAAGACAGCCGCCTGAATAGCACCGGTGACAGGACCGGCACCGGCGATGGATGAAAACTGGTGGGCAAATACAACCCAGCCATCGGTCGGAACATAGTCCTGACCATCTTCTTTTGTGACGGCCGGTGTTTTGGCGTTTGGATCAATGCCCCATTTATGGGCGAGCCATCTGCCGTAGAGCAGATAACCAGCCGCCAGACAACAGGCTGCGATAACTACGATAACTAATGTGTTCATAAAGATACCTCCATTCCCATAGGTCAAATGGTTTTTAGTGTCCCGGCAGTTTGCCGGAGTTTCGGGAGCGGGGAAACAAAAAAGCCTCCGTCCTCCTGAAACTTTTAAAAGTTCAAGAAGACGGAGGCATAAGCATCCGCGGTACCACTTCTTTTACCGGCTGTAAAGCCGATCTCTCAGCCATATCCATCATTCTGAATATGTTCCTCTTTAACGGTAGGAATCCGGACCGGACTACTGGTATCCTGCATGCGTTTGTCCGATCAGCTCACAGGGGATAATTTCCATCGGCGTTACTGTCTTTCATCGCCCGGCAGCTCTCTGAAAACGTGGAGAATTGGAAATCGTGTCCTGCTCAATGCTTTTTACAAGTACGAATTATAGACATTTTTAAAGGAAAGTCAATCGAAAAAATAGCCGGAAGTTTGTGACAGAAATTTTACAAATCCGTTATTTTGACAAAAAAATCACAACCAAGAAATTTAACAACTGCCTATCTAGAAGCATGAGTTACTGTTTACGCATATGTGCCCAGTAACAAGTCGGAAGCATTTCTGTGTTAAAACTTCGAAAAAACTGGACACACCCTTAGTTTGCTGTATAATAGGTAATTGTCGGTTCTTTTTAGGGCTGGCAATTATTTTTTATTTAATTTAAGTTGGGAAGAAAAAGGGAGAGTTTGAGGTATGGAAAAAATACGTCCAATGTTGTTTACAACATTGAAGAAGTATTCCGGCGCACAGCTGATGTCAGATGTGGTAGCGGGTATCATCGTAGCGATCATCGCGCTGCCACTTTCGATCGCGCTGGCGCTGGCTTCGGGGGTAGGTCCGGAACAGGGTATCTACACGGCGATTGCAGCCGGATTTGTGATTTCATTTTTAGGGGGCAGCCAGGTACAGATTGCAGGTCCAACGGCGGCATTTGCAACGATCGTGGCAGGTATCGTGGCGAAGAGCGGCGTGGAAGGGCTGGCAATTGCAACGATCATGGCAGGTATCATCCTGGTTATCATGGGATTCTGCCATTTTGGTTCACTGATTAAGTTTATTCCGTTTACAATCACGACCGGCTTTACCTCCGGTATCGCGGTGACGATCGTCATCGGTCAGTTGAAGGATTTCTTTGGCGTAACCTATCCGGCAGGCATGGAGACGATCGAGACGATGCAGAAGCTGAAAGCGTTCGCAGCTGGATTCGGAAGTGTCAACCTGAACGCGATTATCGTCGGCGTGGTGTGTCTGGCGATTCTGATTGTGATGCCGATGATCACGGAAAAAATTCCGGGATCGCTGGTAGCGGTTATTGCAGGTATTTTAATGGTAAAATTCCTGCCGTTGCATGTGAATACGATCGGCGACCTTTACACGGTCAGCAACAAGCTTCCGGCGTTCCGTCTGCCGGTGTTTAGCTACGATGTGATTCAGGGTTCCCTGTCGGATGCGTTTACGATTGCAGTTCTGGCGGCGATTGAGTCTCTGCTTTCCTGCGTGGTAGCGGACGGCATGATCGGCGGAAAACACCGTTCCAACACGGAGCTGGTGGCACAGGGCGCGGGTAATATTATTTCCGCCCTGTTTGGCGGTATTCCGGCGACGGGCGCGATCGCGCGTACCGCAGCCAATGTCAAAAATGGCGGCCGTACCCCGGTTGCAGGCATGGTTCATGCGGTTGTCCTGCTTCTGATTCTGGTAGTTCTGATGCCGTGTGCAAGCTGGATCCCGATGCCGACCATCGCGGCAATCCTGTTTATGGTTGCCTACAATATGTGTCAGTGGAGAACCTTCGTCCGTCTGACCAAGACGGCTCCGAAGAGTGATATTGCGGTTCTGGTGCTGACCTTCTTCTTAACCGTTATCTTCGATCTGGTTGTAGCGATCGAGATCGGTATGCTGTTATCCTGCCTGCTGTTTATGAAGCGGATGAGCGATGAGACGGGCGTCAGAAGCTGGCTCTATGTCGAAGAAGTAGAGGAGCAGAAGCGCAAAGAGCAGGAAGTAAGAAAAGCGAAAAAAGCCGGAAAAGAGCTTTCAGTGGAAGAGGCACAGCTCTTAGCGGCAGCTGCAGAAGATGAAGAAGCAGCCATGAAAGAACAGGCACGTCTGCGGGAGATCCCGAGAGAACTGGCTGTTTATGAGATTACAGGACCTCTGTTCTTCGGTGCAGCAGACCGCATCAACCAGATTGAAACCCGCGAGGAGACGAAATGCCTGGTTCTTCGTATGCGTGCTGTTCCGGCAGTTGACAGTACAGCGATGAATTCGATGCTTGCCCTCTATGAGCGCTGCCAGAAGAACGGCGTCACATTGATTTTGTCCCATGTCAACGAGCAGCCGATGCACGTGATGGAGAAAGCAGGATTTGTGGATATGGTCGGACGCGATCATTTCTGCCCGAATATCGAGGCAGCACTTGACCATGCGGACGAGGTGCTGGGAAAATAATTATGGACATCTATCGAAGAATGGAAGAAGTATTTAGGCGCATTCCGGACGGCTGCGTGACGACCTACGGTCAGATCGCGCTCCTGTGCGGTGCACCGCGCCATTCCCGTCAGGTGGGATATGCGCTCCGCACCAACCGTCTGGGCGATGTCCCGGCATTCAGGGTGATTAATTCCAAGGGCTTTCTAAGCGGCGCAGCGGCGTTCGACTATCCGGGACAGCAGAAAAAACTGCTGGAACAGGATGGAATACGGGTGGACTCCACCGAGGACGGTGACCGCGTCGATTTAAAACAATATGGATGGAAACCTTCGATGGACGAGGCAGAAGAATTGTATGCGTTGTTTCGGAAGTTGGGGATCTGAGTGGGAATCAAGGAAAATGCATCTGAATGAGATGTTGGTAAGCGAAAGAAGTGAAATGAGATGGATAAGATGGCAGACGATAGGGGCTGCATCTTATCCATTTTTAATAGACATTTCTGACCGTTTATTATTAAATTGCCTCCGCGATCTGCCGTGCCACATAGACACCGCTGGCAGATGCATGGGAAAGGGAATGGGTAATACCGCTGCCGTCACCGATGACATAGAGTCCATCATGACAGGTCATCAGGTTGTGATCCACTTCCACCTCCATGTTGTAGAATTTTACCTCCACTCCATAGAGAAGAGTGTCATCATTCGCCGTACCCGGTGCCACCTTATCCAGGGCATAAATCATCTCGATAATACCGTCCAGAATCCGTTTTGGGAGAACCAGGCTCAGATCACCGGCAGCCGCATTGAGGGTTGGAACCGTAAAAGATTCATTGATTCGCTGCTGCGTGCTTCTTTTTCCGCGGATCAGGTCTCCAAAACGCTGCACAATTACACCACCGCCCAGCATGTTGCTGAGTTTTGCAATACTCTCTCCATATTCATTGGAATTCTTGAAGGGCTCTGAAAAATGTTTCGCTACCAGAAGGGCAAAGTTCGTGTTATGGGTCTGCTTTGCAGGATCCTCGTAGCTGTGGCCATTTACCGTTACGATGCCGTTGGTATTCTCATTTACCACAGCTCCCTTGGGATTCATACAGAAGGTGCGCACATAATCCTCGTATTTTTCCGTACGATACACGATCTTGCTCTCATAGAGTTCATCTGTAAGATCCGAAAAGATCTCAGCCGGCAGTTCAACCCGGACACCCAGGTCGACACGGTTGGAATTCGTATGGATATCCAGGTCCTTGCATACCTTCTGCATCCACTTACTGCCGCTTCGGCCGGCGGAAATAATACATTTCGTACCCTCAAAGGTTGTATCATCGCTGTAAACCTTGTAACCTTTCTCCGTTTTCTCCACGGTTTCGATGGCACAGTCAAAATAGAAATCCACCTTATTCTTCAGATGATCATAGAGGTGCTCCAGAACAATATAATTAATATCCGTACCCAGATGGCGGACCGAAGCATCCAGAAGATGCAGGCCATGCTGCATACAGGTTTTCTTGAATTTTGTTCCTGCAGTGGAATACAGCTTCGTGCCCTCCCCGCCAAAACGGAGGTTGATTCCATCCACATATTCCATCAGTTCAATGGCTGTCTTTTTTCCGATATACTCATAGAGAGTGCCGCCGAAATCATTGGTAATGTTGTATTTTCCATCAGAAAATGCACCGGCTCCGCCGAATCCACTCATGATGGAGCAGCATTTGCAGTGAATACAGGACTTGATTTTATCACCATCAATGGGACATTTACGGTGCTCCAGCGGATGTCCTACCTCAAAAACAGCGATCTTTAAATCCGGTTTACGTTCCATCAGCTCATAGGCAGAAAAGATACCGCCGGGACCGGCGCCGATAATTAACACATCATACATATTGAAATTCTCCTTGTGTTCCTAAAATTTGATTCCCTCTTTCTGTATTATAGCATAAATTCGAAAAAAGAGGCAGCACGTCATGCGCTGCTCCGAAACATCATCCCCTATGTCGTCATGGCATCTTCCGTTATTATATCATCACCTCAGAATAAAGATTCTTTTATGGCATTGGTGGTGTTGAACAGCCGGAAAGTAAAACGGTAAAATCAGGGGCTAATCGATAATGGAACTGTGATGAAAACACGGCTCACAAATCTTAAACGGATATCCAACCGGCAGCATCCGTCCGCAGCGCTGGCAGCGGGCGATATAGCTTTTTTTGCCCTTGGACAAATACTGCATGATCGTGCCTTCAGTGCGGCTGCGTTCCTGTTCGAGCCAGTCCTCGTCGATGATCTTGTCAAAACGGTGGGAGAACTGGTAGTAGAGGTCGAGCTTGCGGTAATACGTTTCGTATTTCTGCAGCCCCAGCTTGGAGCCGGCGCCTTTGTCCGGGTGTTTCAGGCGTTTGTCCGCCGGGTAATCCTTGCAGTAGCGCAGCCATTGCAGGACAACCTGATGATCCTTGATATCGATCGGACAGCTGATCATGCGGTAGAGAATCCGTTTGTCATCGAATCCGTAGATATCGTCTCTGTAGCGTTCTGCCTGCGCATAAAGGCTTAAAATCTCATCGACGCTGACCTTTTCAAACGGAGGCGTAGGCTCAACGGATTTCCAGACTTTGATGATAACGTCCAGCGGCTCGTCCAGATCGAGGAGAATCTGTGGGAAACCGAGGCTGACTTTTTCGATTGGTTCTTCCTCCTGAGTAAGCTGTTCCCGGATATAATCAAGGGATTCCTGCCCCATCGCGTTGACGTAGCCGGTGTCAAAGAGTCCGAAGCGTCCGGCGCGCCCGGCGATCTGCTTGATCTCCGGTACGGTCAGACCGCGCCGGGTGGTACCGTCAAATTTCTGGGTCTGGACGAATACGATACGCCGGACAGGCAGGTTGAGTCCCATGCCGATCGCGTCGGTGGCGACGACCACCTTGGTTTTGCCGCTGGTAAAAAGCTGCATCTGGCGGCGGCGGATCTCCGGCGGCAGGCTTCCGTATATAACACTTGCCTTGATACCTTCTTCTTCCAGACGTCCCGCTACATCCAGCACAGATTTTTTGGAAAATACGACGAGTGCATCGCCGGGAAGAACACTTTCCGGGAAGGAAAATGGTGTGTCCTCACAGATGAGCGCAGTTTTGCGCTGATACCGGCAGATGGCAAGGCTGTCGCCGCACAGATGGATCAGGTGTGTGACAGCAGATTCAGCGGCGGGACTCATGCAGACATGGATTTCGTGGGCTTTCAGTCCCAGAATCGCCTTTGTCCAGCAATGCCCGCGGTCTGGATCGGCGGTCAGCTGCGCCTCATCAATCACGGCAATATCGTATTCCTCGGAGAAATCTGCCATCTCGATCGTCGAAGCTGTGATCCGGCTGTCATCGTCGGCGATACACTCCTGACCGGTCAGCATGGTGCTGGGAACGCCGCAGTCGTGCATTTTTTCATATACCTCAAGCGCCAGAAGGCGCAGCGGACCGAGGTAAGTGCCCTTTTTCGCTGTTTTTAAGCGTTCCAGCGCGTGAAATGTTTTGCCGCTGTTGGTCGGTCCGATGTGGAGGATGAAACGGCGGTTCATCGCCATAGTCTCCGGAAATTCCAGCTCTGGGCGGGATGGGACGAGATCCATGATTTTATACTGGATGACGTAGCGCTTATAGATCTGGTAAAGCTCCAGAAGTGTCTGCGTGCAGAGCTGACCATCCAATTCTGTTTCCAGATAATTCAGAAAATCCACGGAAATATCATCGCGCTGGGCGGGCAGAAACATTGCCTCATCCAGGCGGATGAGCTGTGGCAGCAGGCTGGTTTCAATGAGCTTTGTGACAGCATCGTTGTGCGAACGGTACGCAAAATAAGCCAGATTTTTGATCTGGCGGTGCCATTCCTCCAGCGAGAGGCTGGTGACCTGTGTCGGTTTGGTGCGTTTCAGGGTTTTAAACAGCCGGTTGGTCCGCTCGCTCAGATCGCGGGGGCGGGAACTGGTCTTTCTTTTTTTCTTGCTTGCCGCCTGATACTGGCGGATATATGTCTGAAGAAGCTGGTTTGGCTCGATCATTTGAAAGTCTCCTCTTTATGTAAATATCCTGTCCAATAAATCTTCTGGTTTAAAGCTTCATTTGATATAGGAATGTTTCTATTATCGCAGAAGTTGCATGGATGTGCAAGAACGGGAAATCAGATTGCAGAAAAATATAAAAATATTTGATATAATAAGAACACTTAGTTAAAACAGAAAGGTCAACATCTATATGGCATCAAACTATAAAACGGGCGCCAGCCTGAATTTAACTCCCTTCGAAATGCAGCTTCTAAGCCGCAGCCCCCTGTTTCGAGGCGCGGGCGAATCTGGAATCGGGGAGATGCTGTCCTGTCTGGGGGCGGAGGAACGCAGTTATGAAAAAGAAGAAATGATTTATCGCGCGGGGAATACGGTCACATCTCTGGGTGTGGTGATGCACGGAAGTGTGATGATTGTCAACGATGATCTGTGGGGCAACCGCAGCATTCTAGACCGGGTAGAACCGGGACAGATTTTTGCGGAGACATATGCGTGCGTGCCGGGGGAAAAGCTGCTGGTCGATGTGTTTGCAGCGGAGGTGACGGAAGTGCTGTTTTTAAATGTTGGAAAAATGCTGTCGCAGTGTCCCAATTCTTGCGGACATCACACGCAGCTTATCCGCAACCTGCTTGCAATCTCGGCGCAGAAAAACTTGCAGCTGTCCCGCCGGATCTTCAATACATCGTCGAAATCCATCCGGGGACGGCTTCTGTCGTACCTCTCCGATCAGGCGGTAAAAAATGAGAGCGAGAGATTTGATATCCCATTCAACCGCCAGCAGCTCGCCGACTATCTGGGTGTGGACCGGTCGGCGCTGTCGGCAGAGCTGGGGAAAATGCAGCGGGAAGGGCTTCTGGAATTTAGAAAAAATCACTTTCATTTATATGAAGAGGTTAGAAGCTTGTAGATTACAAACAAAAACACCCTGTCAGGAGCATTAAAATCCGACCGACAGGGTATTTTTAGTGAAAATCCCTATGGGTGTAACAAGACCGGCTGTCCATTCCCTATACTTTCCTGCACCGGCTGTTTCAGCATATCCAGAAATGCCTGTGCCGCCGGCGTCAGCGGGCGCATCGGGTTTTGAAGGACGAGGATCTGGCGCTTCGGGATAGGGATATTTAGGTGAAGCTGGAACACGCGGTAGTTGAGCAGGTAGTTCCGGGCAAATTCCGAGGGAACAAAGCCGATTCCCAGATTGTGGGAGACGGTCGGGGCGATCAGGTCGTTGGAAGAAACTTCGATGCTCGGGCGCAGATCCAGCCCCTGTTCCTCAAAGAGATTGTCCCAAAAAAGCCGCGTCGTCGTGCCGGACTCCATGCTGACAAGTGGGTGCATACAAAGCTCTTCGAGAGAGAGTGTGCGGTTTTGCAGCTCGGAAAAACGGTTTCCGGCGATGACGATGTCCTGGAACTCGGCAACCGGCATCACGTGAACCAGATCCAGATCCTTCATGATCTCGTGGATCGGAGAAATGATGACGGCAAAGTCATTTTCCCCGGCCTTTAAGGAAGAAGCGGTGAACGGCGCAGAGTTGGAATGAATCTGCACGGTCACATTCGGAAAACGCTGCTGGAATTGTTCAATATAAGGAAGCAGAAAGAAGCGCATTGTCAGCTCGCTCGCACCGATCGAAACCTTGCCGCTCTGACTGTTCATGTATTCTTTTAAAAGCTCTTCCGCTCGTCCCATCTGCTGGCAGGGACGGTTGATCTGGCGGAACAGGATCCGCCCTTCATCGGTCAGGGTCACACCTTTTTGGGAGCGGTTGAAAAGTTTGCACTGAAGCATATCTTCTAAATTATGAATGTATTTTGTTACGGTTGGCTGCGTGAGGCAGAGATTCAAAGCCGCCTGGGTAATATTCTGGCATCGAGCCACCTCATAGAAAACCTTGTAGTAGTCGAAACTGATGTCCATGTATGTAGTTGAAATCCTTTCTGTATGTCGGACTGTTTCTGCCTGATTGAAACCTGTCTCTTATACACATCTGACGCTGCCGACGACTTAATAGGTGTAG
>OWIL01001156.1_pt1 | contig 13699 bp, 13 predicted proteins | sample 1732871 | NCBI WGS metagenome assembly OWIL01 (sample SAMN05065763, study PRJEB22554) | human gut metagenome | biome: ENVO:2100002; feature: ENVO:00000062; material: ENVO:00002003 | host: Homo sapiens | place: USA
TCTACACCTATTAAGTCGTCGGCAGCGCCAGATGTGTATAAGAGACAGATTGGTTCTCTGTCAGCACTCGCTGGCGAAGATTAAAATCCAAAATATTTATCCGTACTGATTTGCGTGATTCAGAAAGCCTCCAATTTCCTGATGCATCCAAACTTGGAAGCCGGCAAATTGACTTGAGTTGGAATAGACTATCCTTATACCGCTTATTAATCCGACGTCTTTCCAATGCCAAAACAACCGAACAAACTCAGGAAATGCTTGCATATATGTCAGATATTCCAGGATTGGTTCAGGAAAATCAGGCCATTGGTTATCTTCCAACTGAAGATGAAGAAAGATTAAAAACTTTTATTATAAAGTTAATTGGGCGCTACATGGGATCATCCCCCAAAAAAGGCGACAGCTATTCCTGGGTTCCCAATCATTTACAGGACGCAAACGGGGATCTTGCTCCAAGATCTTTCCTAAAATGTTATGCATGTGCAGCGCAAACCATGCTTCGGACAGAAAGTTCCAAAAGCTCATCCTCTTTTGCACTATTAACCCCATCCTCCATTCAAGGCGCCATCCAGGAAGTTTCTGCCGACCGTGTTGACGAATTAAAAGAGGATTACCCTTGGATTGAAAACTTAAAAAATGTACTAGAAGGCGGCACACTTTTAATGCCCCTCAATGACTTTAAAAAGAGACTAAAAGCTCTTTTAAATGCAGAATCTGAAAACAAGCCCCCCGTCAGCAACGTAGACGAATTAATGAATCTTCTTCTAGCTCTTGGCATCATTTTAAAAGGAACCGATGGCAGAATCAATATGCCTGAAATCTATCTTCACGGCTTCGGACTACGGCGTAAAGGTGGACTACGGCGTTTAAAAGAATAGAAATTCACTAATTTATGGATACACCAATAGAGTTATTATCTCTCTTGGTGTATCCATAAATAGTATCTATCCCTACAGCTCCTTCTTCACCAGCTCCAACGCCGAAGCAATCACCGCATCCATATCATAATACTTATACTCGCCCAGACGGCCGCCAAAGATCACTTTATCTTCTTTCTTGGCCAGCTCTTTGTACTTCTCATACAGCGCGCCATTCTTCGCATCATTGACCGGATAGTACGGCTCATCGCCTAACTTCCACTCCGAACTGTACTCACGGCTGATGACCGTCTTCGGCAGGTCATTGCCATCGGCATCCTTGCCAAACTCAAACCATTTATGCTCGATAATACGCGTCCACGGAGTCTCCGCATCTGTGTAGTTGACTGCCGCATTGCCCTGGAAATTCGGGATATCCAGCACTTCGGTATCAAAGCGCACAGAACGATACTCCAGAACGCCCAACGAATACTCAAAATACGCATCGATCGCGCCGGTGTAAACTACTTTCTTTGCCATCGCATCCCACTCGGCCTTATTCTTAAAATAATCCTCTTCCAGACGAACCTCGATGCCGTCCAGCATATTGGCAACCATCTTCGTATAGCCGCCCACCGGAATTCCCTGATACAGGGCGTTAAAATAGTTGTTGTCAAAGGTCAGACGAACCGGAAGACGCTTGATGATGAAGGATGGAAGATCCTTGCACTCTCTTCCCCACTGCTTCTGTGTATATCCCTTGATCAGCTTCTCATAAATATCCGTACCAACCAGGCTGATCGCCTGCTCTTCCAGGTTCTTCGGCTCGGTGATGCCTGCTGCCTTGCGCTGTTTCTCGATCTTCGCCGCTGCCTCCTGCGGAGTCACGACACCCCACATCTTATTGAAGGTGTACATATTAAACGGCAGGGAATACAGCTCGCCGTGGTAATTCGCCACCGGGGAGTTTGTAAAACGGTTAAACTCCGCGAACTGGTTCACATAACTCCAGACCTCTTTATTATTCGTATGGAAAATATGCGCGCCATACTTGTGAACCTGGATGCCCTCCATCGGCTCTGTATACACATTTCCTGCAATATTCGGACGGCGGTCAATCACCAGAACCTTCTTGCCCGCTTTCTTCGCCTCATGGGCGAATACGGCACCGTAGAGACCGGCGCCTACTATTAAATAATCGTACATGTTGGTTTTCTCCTTGTCACGTGTTGTTATACTTGTAATTTATTTATAACATACAACGACAATTTAAACAAGAATATCCCGTCAGCTTCAAGCATTCCCCAAAACAAACTCTCAATTTGAACACAATACCTTATTAATACTCCATTGCACTCTATGAGGCGAACTTAAAACGAACCAATCATTTGGTTTTAAAAAAGGATCCTTTGTTATTCGGGGTCCTCTTGTATCTGTTGTTATTCCTGCCATCGCCTTTATATATCAAATATGCCCACTTCTATCATCTCCGTTCGGTTTTTCTTTAGAAAACTTTCAAAACTGTCTCGGTGTTCTTTCTACCCAATTTCCACCACAAATTCTCCTGTACCATCTATGTCCCTCATACGCGTTTTAAATGCCCCGTAGCTTTCCGTCCCAGCTATGGTTCTTCTATTATTTGTTATTATCCCCGGAACATATCCGGAATACTTTTTAAGTAAATACCTTCTAATGTCTTTTGTCGGTACTATGTCTATGATATCCTCCAGTGATCCCACATGAAGTATTTTCGCTTCATAATTCAATTCTGAAGGCAGCCAGCAGACTCTCCATTCCTTTTGCTTTGCAAATCGATCATATTTATCAAGACAGCCTCTCCAATAAATATCCTCCATTCCGTCAAGCATAGAAACGGATGGAAGCTGCACCGTATGCGTCAGATGCGGTGACAACGCAGCATTTTTAAAGCTCACCCTATCAGCCAGCTCCCGCCCCAGCTCTGCATTGGAAGTCAATTCTTCCGGTGTAATCATAATTCCCATGTCTTTCGCAAGATAGCTTACATTCTCCTCATCCAGCAAACCGGTTAAACTATCCTCCGCATCAATCCTAAAAAAACAAAGGATATTGCAATATTTATATGCCGATAATCTGAAACGCACATCATGTATAACACGATCTCTCATATCACCAAATACTTGAGAAATTTTATCTCTGGGTATCTGTGCCATAACACCTTCCGAAAAATCCTGTCTTCCTTCCGCTGCACCTTTCTCCTTTAGTCTTTTTCGTATCTCCGCCTCCGGCAGCTTAACAAGCTCTGGATCATATGGCAGTGTATCCTTCGTAAGATCCCAAAAACTTGATATGGATGACAGATACAAATCTCCGGTCCTATAAGAATCAGCAAACTTACTGTCCGTAAAACGAATTAATGTACTCTGCATAGGATACCTCCGATGGTTCTTTCTTCCCGATTTCCCTCACAAGTTCCAATTTTATAGTAGTCAGCAAAAATACCTTTACAAATTCATATATTCTTTCAGCATCTCAACACAGGCAGATACCGATGGAACCATTTTTAAATATTCCTCTTTTCCATTTTTTCGGCATCGGATTCCATCCGAATATACATCCCAATCTGGAAGTTCCCTCACAGAAATCCAGACTAATTTATCTCCATCTGCTTCCATCTCTTTTTTATCCACATCTGAGCCGTACTGCCCGGGTGCTTTTTTAATCTGATTATTTCTTTCATAAAATGCTGCTTCTATTTCACTTTGAGACATAGATGTTTTTGCATAGAACAAAAGCTGTGGTTTACCGCCTTCCAGCATGTCTCTATAAACTGCAATTAATTGAACCACTATAGTAGGTTGTTCTTCCAGTTACAAACTTAAAGGTACCACTATCTCCCACGCACCCCCATTCATCCACACGAATATTTGTATTATTATAAATCTTTGAGGCCACATGGGTAGAAAACAAATCTTCATAGTGCTTTTCTATGATTTCCGGCAAAGAATAATTCTTTTCAGGATGATCCTCAATTTCTATCTTTTTATCATACAGCCACTCCCAACCTAATATTATAGCTGCCATCACAGCTGCCATCGTAATATATAATCTTTCACCCTTTACGAATATTCAGCCGTTTCATACGGGGAAGCAGGTAATGGCATGAGGAAGTCCTTTTCTTCTTCAATAAATGCAGCAGTTAACCGGCTTCCTTTCTTTTTCTGGAAAGGTTTTGTGAAGAAATCCCCCAGCCAAACCGCCAGGGGATCCCATCACAAAACCTCTATTCCACTCTCTTAACCTTCAACCACAATGCAGCCCACTATCGCCTTACCCATGCTCTTAATCTTCTCAATCTCCTGCGTCATATCCACATAAGACGACACACCTGTCTGCTCAACCAGAACCACGCCTTCACACTCCGGCAGTTTCTTAAGCGTCTCTGCGTCCTCAAGCATATTCGCGCCTGCGGTCAGCTCATAGCCTTCCAGCGTCTTCTGAAGTATCTTAACCATATCCTTCAGCCGTTCTTCCGATACCAGGCCTGTTATCAACAGCTTCTTGTGTTCTCCTGCATAGTTTTCCACATTTGCTGCCAGAAGTGCACCATTTTTAGCTGCATCTTTGTCCACCCTGCGTCCTTCCAGACGCGCCAGCCAAGCATCCAGTGCCCCCAGCTTCTTATCCGAAGCTGCTACTGTACCTAAAAGATCCAGGTCATAGCGTCTGCGGATATCTTTCGCCGCATATACTTTATCGCTCATCACAAACACTGCGCTGATGCAGAATGCCACCACAAAAATACCCAGCACACCGCCTAACACCGCATACTTCACACCTGCTTTTACCGCAGCGCTTTTACCTAATGATGGTGCAGACGGTTCTTTCAGTTCCTTCAAAGCAGCTTCCTTATCTGAAAGAGACTGCTGCAGATCGGTAAGCTGAGCTCTGGCATCTTTCTGCTGTTTTGCCAGATCCGTATCAACCGTAGAGCCCACTGCCTGATTCACAATGCTGACCGTATGTGGTCCAATCGTTGCAGCAATCTGTTCCTGTAAACCAGCCACATTTGACAAAATGGCATCCAGGATTTTCTGGGCTTTCTCCTTGTCACTGTAGCGGACTTTAATGGTAAGCAGATTCGTATACCGTGCATATTCAGTTGTACCATCCGCAGCCATACCAGATGTAAAGCTGCCGCGTTTCACCGAAATCAGTTCCTTCAGATACTGCGGTTCCAGAGACACCGTCTTTGCCACATTCTCCTGCAGTGCCGCACTCGTCACAACCGACTGATAGGCCTGTAAAATACTATCTGTATAATCCGCATTCTGATATACCATCCCCGGCATAATCTGGTAATCCGTCTTAATAAACAGATCCACGCTCGCCTCACAAACATCATACGGACTCATATTCATCAGAACCGACTCATCCATATACGTCTGCTGTGCCTGAATATCCTCACTGATATTCTCAATCTCACGCTCGCCGCTTTCCTTCGCCGTCGTGTAAGAATCAAGCTCCCTTTCATACGCATCCTTCGCCTCTGTCTGTGTCTCCACATCCTGTGACGCCCGAAATGCCTGAAGCGCCTTTCCACCGCCCAGTGCGGCAGCCAGCACGACTGCTACCACCAGTACCGTTCTCCATTTCCGGAGAATCGCAAACATCAGGTCTTTTAAATCAATCTCCTGACCATATCCATTATTTGATTCCATGTTCTGTCTCCCCGTTGAATATTTATCGTTTTATCTCTTTCTCACGCGGTCAAACTACCACGTCCGTTATCGATCGCAGCCGCTTTATCTCTCCGCAGTCACAATCCTCTTTATTTTATCATAAGTCACCCACCGAAACAACCAGCATTCAGCCTCTTTCCCGCATTCCGGTCTTATAAAGCTTAAAATTCTATCGCTTTCTTCCATCATCTAAGATAGCTATCATAAAACATTTCTATCTGTGAATCGAAACAAACTTCAGGACAAAATGTAATGTACATATGCCAGCCACCGCTAACATCAAAAGATTCATCCACAAGCCGCCTGCCAAATATATCATAACCGAAATAACTGCCAGCGGAAGCAGAAAAAAGCAATACCTCCATCCCGGATGATAGACTACCTCACGCCGGATCGTCCGCATCCGCATCCAGTCGCTGACCAGATACCCTAAAAGCAAAGACAGATTCGCCGCCTGAATCCCTAGGACGCCGACAAAAACCTGCATACTGACGATATTTACCACGCAGGCCGCCAGCGTCGATACAAACATCAAATCATTGCGCTTGTACGTGCTGATGATATTTCCCAGAAACGTGTACAGAATCCCCGCCAATGTTGCAGCCATACTTAAGGGCACCAGATTCCGCGCCCCCTCATAACTTGCGTCTACCAAAAATGGAAACACCACCGAAATTGCCGGGATCAGCCCGCAAAAGCCATAAAGAAGCGCCTGGATGCAATTCTCCGTCGCCGCCTCATAAAAACGACCCGTGTCCTGATCCCGACTGTACTTTCCATACGCCAGCTCCTGCCACGCCATCGAAAAGCAGGACGAGACAATCAGAAGCGTCCCGCCAAACTTTGCCGCGATCGCATAATACCCGTTCGCCGTCTCCCCCAGCCGGTTCGTCAGGATAATCCGGTTATATCCCGTCAAAAGCCAGTAGCAGAGCGAATTCACACAGAGCGGTAAAGAAAAACGAAACAGCTGGCGGATCATCTCCTTCGTCATGCAATGTCCCCGAAACGCCCGCAAAAGCGTTACCCTACGTTCCAGCATCACACACTGAACCAGAATTCCACCTGCATACGAAATATAAAGCGCCCGGTAATCCATCCGAACCACCACAATCAGGAACACATTCAAAAGCGCATTCACCAGCGTCGCCACGATTCCCGAGGTTGCAAACAAAGCATTGTGCCCGTACGCCCTCGCCAGATATCCATACAGACTCTGCAGCACCATAAAAAAACCATACGCAATCACGCCCGGCAGATATTCCATCCCGTTCCAGATTCCAAACAGAATCATCGCCGCCAGATACAGCATCGAAGAACCAAGGAAAATCACCGTCCCACTGCAAACCACGTTCTGTTTCTCCCGGTCTGACTCCTGCTCAAAGAAAAACTTCATGATACCCGTCCAGATGTCCAGAAAAAAGAAGGAGGCAAACAGCGTCGCATAATTGATGTTCAAATCATAACGCCCGTATGCCTCCGGCGCAATATAAGCCGTATAAAGAGGAAGCAGCAAAAATGATACCAGCTTCGTCCCAATCGTCCCGAGAAAATAGATTCCGGTACTCTTAATCAATTTTTTTATCTCATTCATTCAGCCTCTCCTGTCACTCTGCCTCACTCCCATCACACCTGCTCATGCCCAGAAATCCTCCGGCTCTTTCGGATCCCCGCATACTTCTTAAGCCCCCTTACCGCATAGCACCACTGATAATAGCAGCAAAGCAAAAACGGCAGCTGAATCTCCCGGTACACACGCCAGTTCATCCCTGCCGCCTTCCATTTATTCCCCGATTTCGAAGCCGCGCTCAGTCGGTAAATAAAAAGCGGCTCATTTACGCCGACCGCTTCCATCTTCCGCTCCTTAAGGATACGCAGCCACACGACAAAATCCTCATGAATCCGCCGCCCCTGCATCGGATACACCGCTATCAACTCTTTTCGAATCAATACCGAAGAGCAGGAAACTACATTCTGCTTCGCCAGTTCCCCAAAGCCGATCCGCTCTGGGACCGTGAGAATATAATCCAGCCGCTTTCCCATCTCATCCATAAACGCAGAACCGGTAAATAAAAATGAACTCTGCTGCCGCTTAGCCGTCTCCAGCTGCCGATTCAGCTTCTCCGGCTCCCAGGCATCATCGCTATCCAGAAAAGCAATCCATTCGCCCTTCGCCAGTGCAACTCCCCGGTTGCGCGTCGCCGCCACGCCCAGATTCTCCTCATTTTTCACATACCGGATCCGGGCGTCCCGCTGCATCCATTCCGTCGCCATCTGCGCCGTTCCATCCTCAGAAGCATCATCCAGAATCAAAAGCTCCCAGTCCCCATATGTCTGATGCACAACCGATTCCACCGACTCATTCAAATACTTTGCCGCATTGTACGCAGGCATCACGATACTAACCATCCTACTTCACGCCCTCCGTGCTGTCCGGTGAAAATACAATCTTCGTCGTCAATATGAGCAGCTGAATATCCTGCCACAGCGAATAATGTTCCACATAATACAAATCCAGCTTCAGCTTGTCATACGGAACCGTATTATACTTTCCGTAGATCTGTGCATATCCGGTCAGTCCCGCTTTCACGTGCATCCGGTAATCAAATTCCGGGAGGTCCTTCTCGTACTCCCGTACCAGCTCCGGCCGCTCCGGTCTCGGTCCCACAAACGACATATCGCCCCGCAGGACATTCAAAAGCTGCGGCAGCTCGTCCAGACGCGTCTTGCGGATCCATTTACCCACCGGTGTGATACGATCATCCGACTTGCCTGCCAGACGCGCTACCCCGTCTTTCTCCGCATCCGTGATCATGCTGCGGAACTTATAAATCGAAAATTCCTTTCCATACAAAGAACACCGTGTCTGCTTATACAGAACCGGTCCCCGGTCATACAGATAGATCGCAAGCGCCGTCAGAAGCATAAACGGCCATAAAACTAAAAGCAATATCACTGCCAGCACGATATCCATCACCCGCTTCACAAACCTCTGATCGATCGAGAGCGCCTCGCCCCGAATTAAAAACAGCGGCGTATCAAAAAAATGCATCATCTCTGCCCCGGATAAGATCAGATCCGATAAACTCGGCATCGTATAAATCCGAATGCGCTTTCCATAACACTTCTTCAAAATCCGGTTTCGTGCGGCATTCGGGATATCCCAGAGCATCACTGCATCATATGTATCTACCTGGTTCTCCAAAGCGGCCGTCTCAATCTCATCCGCCGAAACCGCCCTCGCCACCTGAAACTTGTCCCGGCGCTCCGCCAGCTTCTCCCGCGCCTCCTGCTCCTTCTCCCGTCCATACACCAGAAGAACCTTGTGTGGAGGGAACAAAAGCCGGTACCAGTGCAGCACAAGTTTCAGCCAGACAAGCTCAAACACAAACGCCAGCACCGTCGCTGCCAGAAGCGGTTTTACCGTCGGAAACTTGTACGCCAGAAGTGCGATCTCCGCATAAAAGAACACATTCGCACAGATCGTCGCAAACACATGGGACAGCGCCGTATCCCAGCGCTTAAAATAGCCCACGCGGGTCGCACCATAGATATGCATGAACAAAAGCAGCACAACCGCATAGAGGGACATGATATAGATATGTCCCTTCACCCAGAATGCGATTCGAATCATCGAGTTATAGTAGCGCCACCACACATAACCGACCAGAAGTACCTGTACCAGCACTGTTATTGTAGTTACCAGCAATGTATAAAAACGCCGTTTTGTTTCTAAAGTCATTCCTCTCTCTCCTGTATCTTATCGGGATCCGAATTCAAAATCATCAGCATTAAAGACCAAATCATAAACTCCGGTGTCCAAAGCAGATCCATATCTGTCACACTTTCCCAGAATATTGCCATCACACCAGACATAGCCGTAATAAAAAGTGCATTTTTCGGATGCTTATGATAAATCCGTTTCATCTTCCACCAGATATATGCAATTACCAGTACAAAAACAATCACTCCATGAATCACTAATATATCCAACATTGCATTATGCACATTAACTTCATAAAAGCTCTGAATCGTATAATTTGTTCCAGCCCCCCATAATGGTTGTTTAGCAAAATGCTGCAAAACCTCCAGCCAGATCGCTTCCCTGCCTGAAAATAATCGTTTTCCAAAAATATGCACTTCTCTCTCCGGATCAAAGATCTGCCAGGCAGCTGTATAAAGAATCGCAAACAAAATCGAACCAATGGTTAATATTCCAAACGCAAAGCGATAATACTTCTCCTTCTGCCATGATACAACCGGCATCAGATACTTCATGATGCAGAAAAACAGCAATGCCCCTGCCGTTGATCTTCCATGATATATCCACAACTGATAGAACGCAACCAACAGTAAAATCACTTGTAGAAAAACACGAAGCCACTTCTTTTGTATCCAACGCTCTATAAATACAAACATGGTAAATGTCAAAAATACAATTACCGTCCCCGCCGTATTAGGATTTCTTTTTGTAGTTGTAAGAAATGGCCAAAAAAGCCATTGAAAGTATACACCCAGGCACCCACATAAAGCCAGGCACTGCGGTCCTAGTTTCCAATCCCACCGTTCACTCACATATAACAAGAGACAAAAGTTACACACTGTAAAAAAAGCACCTGACCTGGAATCCGCAAAAAATAAACATATCACAGTCAACACCAGAATTGCTATTACATAATTCCACTCGCGATCCCGCAATAAAAGCATCTCTTTCACGTTACAGCACAATAATATCTGTATCCCTAAAATCAAAAAGAATGACACCTCAAAGTTTGAAATTGGAAATTTTATTAATGGCACACACGACCAAAATGACAATAATACCCATATCCATAGAGCACTCACAATCCAGTTGCCCGCATGTCTGATTTTTTTTTTGTTTTCACTCCAAAAATGACTCATTCTATTCTCTCCTATTTTTCATTATTTTTTCCTTAGACTCAACTTAATGTATAATTTTCCCTTTTATCTTCTTCATAATTTCATTCATCAACTCATTTTTCATAAGTAAATTAAGTACACCATACACTAAAATGCCACTCCACACCTCGACGATAAGCCCAAGCGTATTCGGTAAATCAAATTGCATCATAAGGCAAATACACGCTGCCATTGCGGCTGTGCTGACAAACCCTTTTCCCAACGCCCTGCTATTGATAGTGAACTTCACCTTTTTCTTCATGTAAATAAACTGTATGGCATTTGTAACTAATTCACTGAACACCGAAGCTATCACTGCACCATTGTGTAATAAGGCAGGAATTAAAGCTACATTTGTAATTATATTGATTATCGATGCTGATGCTGATGCTGGCAAAATAATTTTCTCACTTTTGGTACTATACACGAGCTGATAACAAAATAAGTCACCAAACCCTTTAATTAAAATCAATGGACACATTAGCCGTATTGTTAAAATGGCTGGTTCAAATGATTCTCCATATAAAAGAACAACCGCTTGCGGAGCTACCAGCATCGTGCCTACTGTCATCGGCAAGGTCATAAAGCAAAGAACCTGAAACCCCTTATCCAATAACTTATAGAATCCTTCTCTGTCATTATCATAATAAAAGCTGAGTCTTGGAAGCAGCGCCGCTGTAATCGCGTTTGTCATCGTCAATACCATTGTGATTGTTTTTTGTGCATATACATAATATCCAATCGAATCGTCCGTTGCCAGTACATTTAGCATAGTGACATCAATTTTATTATAAATACTTGACAAGAAGATAATGCCCGCAATCAAAAGAACTGGCTTCGTATGATTTTTTAATTCAATTCTGGACAAATCAATCGAGACAAATCTTCTGGCATGTACGACATTAAAAATATAATTTCCTCCCGTAGCCAGACTAGCTATCAGAGCATATGTTACATAATCTTGTTTCGTCTTTACAAACAAAAACAATGCCAAAAGTGAAAATCCCTTTATTATCAAACTTCTTCCTGTAATATAACCATATTCTTCCAGTCCTTGATACATCCAATCAATGTTCAAATAATTGAATGCTATCGCCAAACCGCAAGCCACATAAAGAGTCCATTCACCATTAAATCCACCGTTAGCAAATACCAACAAGAAATAACCAGCAACTGCCAATGTTGTTGAGATAATATTAAGAAGTAAAAGTTCTGTAAACAGCTTATTCCTTTTATCTCTATTCTCTCGAATCTTTGCAAACTCTCGAACACCATATGAGGGAAGTCCTAATGCAGCAATGGTTACAAAATATGAGGCAATATTTTGTGCTGATGCCACTTTTCCAACACCTGCCGGAAGAAGTATTCTCGATACATAAATAGATGTCGCAAACGGAAATAATATATTCGCTACCGTATAAATAATATTGTAGACTGCATTTTTAGTTAACGATTTTTGCATTGCACTTTCATGACCATATACGCCATCGCTCCTTCCCGTATTATTATAAAGTCTGTGCGTTCAAAAGACAACCACACAATCAGCGGGATTGCAGGATTTCTTTTCCTGTGTTACTATAACCGTAACTTGCAACAGAAAGGAACTCTCTATGGCACAAACAAACATTCCCAAAATCATCCATTTCTGCTGGTTTAGTCCAACTCCAGGAGCTCCCTACCCGGAGCTTGTCCAGGACTGTATCAATAGCTGGAAAAAAATGCTTCCTGACTATACCATCATGGAGTGGGACGCAGACAACTCAAATCTGCAGGCCTGCGACTATGTCAAAGAGGCCTATGAAGCAAAAAAATATGCTTTTGTATCCGACTATGTGCGTCTCGACGCACTAAGCCGCTATGGCGGGATCTATCTGGATACCGACGTCATGGTACTCCGTTCCTTTGATCCGCTGCTCTCCAATCAGGCATTCGCCGGACTGGAAACCTCTGTTTCTGTTGGAACCTGTGTCATCGGCAGCCAGCCTGGCAATTTTCTCATTCAGGAAATGTTGGAAGATTATCACAAACGTCACTTTCTGCTTCCAGATGGCTCCTTTGATACAACTCCTAATCCCGTCCTGCTGACCCAGCTGTGCCGAAAGCAGGGATTACAGCTTCAAAACCGCGAACAGGCACTAGAAGATATCCATATCTACCCCATCACCTATTTCTGCCCATTTCATCCCTACCGAAAAGAGGGCGACTGTTTTTCTGAGCATACCTACAGCAACCATCTCTTCAATGGTGCATGGATCGATCCAGAAACAAAACAGATGATGCTATATACGCAAAAATTCAAGCAACTTCTGGGAGAACACCTAGGCGGACATCTAGGCGCTTTTTTATATCGTTTTCAGCATGATGGTATATTAAAAAGTACCCAGACCTACTATCATAAATTCCAGCAGGCACAGGCAAAAAAGAAGCAGCGCCGCTAATTGGCTGCACTGCTTCTCTTCGCTTTCCGATATAATCTTCGCCCTTCCAGCATTCCTTTCACTGCTTCTAAAAAACTTAAGTTTTTTCTATAAAGCTTGTACTTTCTAAAAGCAAATTGCAGAATCAATATCCACGACCATCTGGAAGTCCTCGCGTCAAAACTCGCTCCACGACCAATCATATACTCCCTGTCAAATCCCGTATTCCAGGTAGATGGTTCATACCGAAGTTTCGCAATCTTGATGGGAACATAAAGAATTTTCTTCCCCTGACGCAGACATTTATACAGAAATGCATTTTCTTCCCCCATCTTGAACCTGGTTCCTGCACCAATCAATTCATCAAATTGGATATCCTTTACCCTCTCCCTTCGAAAAGATATCTCATAGGATATTACCTTTCCACAGGACAGATAATTCAATTTACGCTCTGCTGGGAAAACCGGGACTGGATTGATCGGTGATTCTACGTGAAATACGATTCCATCGTACTCCGGGTGTTTCTCATACTGCTCTAAGATCAGCTGTTCATAGCCGGAGACATATTCTACATCATTGTCGCAAAGAATCCAAACATCACCTGTCGCATGGCGGATTGCCATATTGCGGCTTTTGCTTAGGCCACGATCAGTGGTTTCAATGTAGCAGATCTGGCGGTCAGCATCTTTGATATTCTGTAAAGCTTCTCGGTCACATTGATTCACAACCACACAATCTGTCTCTTATACACATCTCCGAGCCCACGAGACGGAGCTACATCTCG
>OWIL01001159.1_pt1 | contig 13670 bp, 9 predicted proteins | sample 1732871 | NCBI WGS metagenome assembly OWIL01 (sample SAMN05065763, study PRJEB22554) | human gut metagenome | biome: ENVO:2100002; feature: ENVO:00000062; material: ENVO:00002003 | host: Homo sapiens | place: USA
TAAGTCGTCGGCAGCGTCAGATGTGGATAAGAGACAGGTCCTGAAGAGCGTCGTCTTCATCCGTGCGGATGAGCGAAGACAAAAGAAGCGTTGAACCCGCTTCAAAGCGAGCCTTCGTGCCATCCTCGAGCGTCAGTGTGGTGTGTTCGCCCTCGATAGAGAGCACGCCGCCGCTTCCTACCCAGAGGTTCCAACTATTGGAGGCTGCCTCCCGTTCCGTGCTGCTCCCGCCCACCGCAATCGACATCCCGCGCGTGAGTGAAGCATTCTTTTGCACGCGAACTGCACCCTGCGGCGCCGCGGCGGGCGTAAAAAAGAAATTTTCGATTGGATCCGTTCCGGCCTCGTTGCCATCATCAAATGCCGCATGAGTCCACACGAAAGCGCCGCCCGAACCTACGCGAATGTCAAGATGACCGCCGCTGCTCACAGAGAGCTCTTCAATCATCAAGGTTGAAAACTGATCCGCCTGAGCATTGTCTTCGCCCACCGTCACCAACGTGCGTTCCATATCCGCCGTCAGTTTTTGAATATGTACTTCTGCGTTTGATGTGAACTCAGACGCCTCCGTTGCCGTTGTGCTGAGGATCAGCGACCCGCCGCGGCTGACAACCTCCCAAAGCTCTGCATAACCGTCAACTTCGACCTGTAGGCGGGCGCCGGAGTGAAGCTCAGCCGTACCGGCAAACTCTCCTGCCGGCCCGTACACATTCTCCAATTGTGCGCCGCTCCCGACAGTCAGCTGACCGCTCACTTCAAGATTGGCCGTACAAAAATAGGCACCTGACAGCTCGAGATGGCCTGACTGCGTCACGTTCGTTGAGCTGTGATCTGCATAGTCCTCTATAACAACATGATCGGACACCATGTAGGGATCAGAGATATCGCCGTAGGCACTATTGGCCAATACCGGCGAAGCGGCCCCGCAGAAAAGAAACCCTGCTGTCATTAAGCTTAGAGACAGAGCGCTCAAACACGGCAGACCGCCCGAGCGCAAGCCGCCGCGGGAAACGAGGCGCACTCCTAAGTGATGAGGGAAGACAAAAGTGGAGTGCACACTGCGGCCCACGCCGCGAGCACACTCGGAAGTGCATTCTGTTGTTTTCATTATTTGAAGAGAATGTAGTTGAGAGGTGCCCGCAAAGGGGCTCAAAGATTCTCGCTGCTCTTCAAAGCTTTTGCTCCAACGCCTGTGCTCGCAGCCTTTTAGCTAAAGGAAGCCGCATTAATGCATCACGTTTTCAATATTATCACTCCATTAGTTGAAAACAATTAACGATATGCCTCATCACTTTAGAGAAAATATCAATCAAATATCTATGTAAACTTTGAATTGACAGGTTGATACCTGTCAATCGCAATCAAAAGACTATAAATTTTGATTGTGTATTGTTTGAGTATAAAAAATCCCTCCCATGCAAAAAGCATAGAAGGGATCGCGTTATCTCCGGTTATGAAGGCGCTGTGACTGCGGTTAGTTGCGCAGACTGTGGATCGGCGCCGGGATACGGCCGCCAAGCTTCACGAAGCCCGACGCATCGCCGCCCGGAACGCGGATGATGGACGCTTCACCGAGGAGGCCGCCGAAATGAGCAACGTCGCCCACGGTCTTGCCCGGAACTGGAATCACACGGACCGCAGTGGTCTTGCCGTTAATCATGCCGATGGCGGATTCGTCGGCGATCATGCCGGAGATCGTCGAAGCGGGGGTGTCGCCCGGGATGGCGATCATGTCCAGACCCACAGAGCAGACAGAGGTCATGGCTTCGAGCTTTTCGAGCGTCAGGGCGCCCGAGCGAGCAGCGGCTTCAATGGCACTGTCTTCGGACACCGGAATGAAGGCGCCGGAAAGCCCGCCCACGTGCGAAGAGGCAAAAACACCGCCCTTCTTCACCTGGTCATTGAGCATCGCGAGAATGGCCGTCGTGCCGGGAGCACCGATGGAAGAAAGGCCGAGAGACTGGAAGATTTCGCCCACGCTGTCGCCCACTGCCGGCGTCGGAGCAAGCGACAGATCAGCCACGCCGAACGGAAGGTTCAGGCGGTTGGCGACTTCATTGCCGATGATTTCACCCACGCGGGTCACCTTGTAGGCGGTGTGCTTGATGACTTCTGCCGCATCCGTGATCGTCAGGAATTCACCCTTGGCCTTAAAGGCACGGTCAAGGGCCTTTTTCACCACGCCCGGGCCGGAAACACCGACGTCGATCACCACATCGGGTTCGCCGACGCCAAGATAGGCACCTGCCATAAATGGCACGTCCTGCGGAATATTGCAGAAGACAACGAGCTTGGCGCAGCCGATTGCGTCGCGGTCGCGAGTTGCTTCCGCCACATCCAGAATGCGCTGCCCCATGAGGCGTACGGCATCCATGTTGATGCCGGCCTTCGTCGAACCCACATTGATTGAAGAGCAGATACGGTCGGTGACAGCCAGCGCCTCGGGAAGTGCATCAATCAGATTCTTTTCGCCCGGCGTCATCCCTTTTTCAACCAAAGCGCCGAAACCGCCGATAAAGTCAACGCCCACTTCTTTGGCGGACTCATCGAGCACGCGGCAGGCCGCCACCATCTCATCACGGCTGAAGCTCGCGCCGACAGTGCCGATCGGGCTCACGGAAATGCGCTTATTGACGACGGGGATGCCGTAGCGGTCGCCGACGAGATCACAGGTCTCAACGAGTTTTTCGGCATAGCGGAAAATCTTCGAACGCACTTTGTAGGCGAAAGTATCGAAGTCCGAACTCGCGCAGTCAAAAAGATTGATGCCCATCGTGACGGTGCGGACGTCGAGATGCTCCGAACGAAGCATATTGATGGTGGAAAGTACCTCGCGGTCAGTCAGCATGTTTTGTCTCTGTCTGAAAAAAATTTGGAATGGGTTGCGGTCGCGTGATGGTTGACTTATTCCACCTTGACGCGGTGAATAGCTTCGAAGATATCGCGGTGCTGCAGATTGCAGCGCAGGTTCATGGCGCGGGCACGATCAATCATGACGCGGTGCAGCGCGCGGCGATCAACATTGAGCGGAATAGAAACTTCAAAGACCTGCAGCGACATGCCGTCCTCAATCGGGAAAGCACGCAGGGATTCGATGTTGATCTTCTGTTCGGCGAAAATGCGCGAAAAATTAGCGATGATGTCGTTGCGGTCCGTACCCCAAACGCTCACCACATAGGGCTCGCTTTCCGGCTGCGGCGTCGGCGCCTTGAAGTCAATCACCATAACGGCCAGATCAAACTTGCGGCGGGCGATTTCGGCTTCAAGCTCCTGCTGGATCTGTTCGTTAGAAAGACCGGCGGGCTTCTGAATGACACACATCAGAGCGAACTGGCCGTGCAAGGCCATCTGGTTCACCTGCTCGAGATTAACGCCGCGGCGAGTAAGCGCATTGGATACAACGGCGACGATGCCCGGGCGATCGAGGCCGAAAACCGCCACATTGGTGCGGTGCAGGCCGTCATTGATTTCAGTTGTCTGAGCAGGTTGAGCTTCAGTCACTTTGTTTCTCCGGAAGGCCACCGTTTGAAAACATAACGGCGGACGCTGGCACTGGTGCCGGCTTTGCTGTATGGGGATTGGGATGAATCCATGCCGGAAGTGAAACCCCATCCAAGGGAATCCGGCATGGCGGCAGATTTTATCGAGTGTATCGCGATGGCCGCCGATCATTGGTTGGAATTGAGCTGTGTTCCATCTGATACAGCGCAAAACGCGCCGTAATCAGACTGTATATCACTCGGTCTGCCGCCCAAAGCTTTCTGGCAGACGCAAAAGTGTCTCGAGCCTTGGAAACGCCGCAATCGCAGCAGCCCGAGCACTCGCGGCTGCAGCGGCAAGCGTTGTGCCGCGAAGCTGAGCTGCCGTACGGGCGGCTTCCAGAATGTCCGCTGGGCGTGTGTCGAGCGTTGAGTGCCCGAGAGCAAAAGCATCCCGTCGACTCGACGGCGGCATATCAGGCGCGTCGGTTTCAAGCACCCAGGCTCCGTCGGCAAGCTCCGACAAATGCCTGCGAATGCGTTTGCTTCCGTCGTAAGTACAGGCACCGCCGAAACCGAGCACCAGTCCGAACGCTAAAAAAGCCTCGCGTTCAGCATCCGAGCCGTTAAAGGCATGGACGGCGCCGCGCACGGGCTGAAACCCCGTTTTGCCCGGCGAACCGTAGACTCTTCGCAGCAGTCCGAGCGTCTTTGAAGCTGTCCGGCGAACATGAATAGAGAGCGGAAGGTCGAGGTCGCGGGCGATCTTAAGTTCTTCGAGAAACACCTGCTCGGCCTTATGCTGATCAAGCCCGGGCTCAAACCCGTCGAGCCCCACCTCTCCGAGACCGATGAAATGCGGATCGTCGAGCAGAGACGCGGCCAGCTCACGCAGCCCGACGAGCTCTGCGGGCGTTGTCGAGTCAAGCCAAAGCGGATGGATGCCAAGCATCGCCCCCAGACCCCACTCGTGTGCCGTAGAGAGCGTTCGCTCCCAGTCTTCAGGCGCCCCGGCGCAGAGCAGGATATTCTCGAGGCCCGCCTCTCGTGCTTGAGCGAGCCATTGAGCACGATGGCCGTCCAGACGCTCAACCTGCAGATGCGAGTGCGTGTCAATGAATTTGATGACGCGAGCGGTCATAAGGAACCAACCCGTTAAAAGCGGTCTGCATCCACAATCACGCCGCCCTTGAGCTCTACCGCACGATCGCAGCGGCGCGCGAGCTCTCGGTCATGCGTGACGATTACGACAGCCGTGCCTTGGGTATGCGCCAGTTCAAGAAGCGATGTGAAGACCTGTGACGCGGTTTCGTGATCCAAATTGCCCGTCGGCTCATCCGCCAGCACGCATGCGGGCTGCGTCACCAATGCACGCGCAATAGCTGTACGCTGACGTTCGCCGCCCGAAAGCTGCGAAGGCAGATGCTCGAGACGCCCGCCCAAACCCACGGCTTCCAAAGCCTGCTGAGCTCGAGACAACGCTTCACGCTTAGGCAGACGGCGGATGAAAAGCGGCATAGCCGCATTTTCCAAAGCGGAAAACTCCGGCAGCAGGTGGTGAAACTGATAAACGAACCCGAGGGAGCGGTTGCGCAGACGATCGAGCTCACTCTCTTTGAGCGCGGCGAGGTCCTCGCCGGCAATGGCCACTCGTCCGGCATCCAAACCGTCAAGACCGCCCAGTACATGCAGGAGCGTTGACTTCCCGGAACCCGAAGCGCCGAGTACGGCCACCGCTTCGCCCGCATGAATCCGGAGATTCACATCTTTAAGCACCGGCAACGCACTCGTCCCCTCGCGATAGCTCTTGACCACATGACTTGCTTCCAGAACAACGGAACGCTGCGGATGATTTTGCGCATTATTCATAGCGAAGAGCCTCCGCGGGGTGAATCTTCGAAGCCCGCCAGCTCGGATAGAGTGTGGCAGCCAGAGAAAGCAGGAAAGAGAGCACCGCAATCGGCACGATGTCACTCATACGCGGATCGCTCGGCATGCTGCTGATGAAATAAATTTCCTGAGGCAGGAATTCAACCCCGAGCATCGACTCGATGGCCGAGACGATGGCGCCGACGTTTTCGGCAATCAAAAGGCCTGCAGCAACGCCTGACAGAACGCCCACCAACCCAACAATCGTGCCTTCCACCACAAAAATCGACATGATGGAAGCACGCGAAGCTCCAAGCGTACGGAGAATCGCAATGTCAGACTGCTTTTCCTTCACGGTCATCACCAATGTGGAAACGAGCCCGAAAGCGCCGACCAAAACAATAAGAAAGAGGATGATCCCCATCATGCGTTTTTCGACCTGCACGGCTGCGAACCACGTGCGGTTTTGCCGAGACCAGTCCGTCGCATAAAGTCCGGATGGAAGCACCGACACGAGCTTGGCCGCAATCTGCGGCGCACGGTCCATGTCCGTCGTCTTGACGCGCAGTCCCTGAGGACCGCCCGTACGATAGAGTGCAGCTGCATCCTCAATATTGACCAAGGCATAAGTCGAATCGTATTCGTAGTGCCCGCTTGAAAAGTAACCCGCGACCGTGAGCTGCTTCATGCGGGGAATCAGTCCCGCCGGCGTCATGTTCCCTTCGGGCACAAGCAGCGCCACTTTGTCGCCGATATGCACGCGCAGCTGCCGCGCCAGCGCCTGGCCGAGAATGACCTGAAAGGCCTTGGGTTTCAGGTCAGAAAGCTCTGCGCCGGAAACGCTTTGCGCAAGTTCGCTCACCCCTGGTTCCTTGGCAGGATCAATCCCTTTGACGACTGCGCCGCGCACGACTGCGCCGGAACTAAAGAGCCCCTGACCTTCCACGAAGGGAGCAACGGCGACAACGTCACTTTGCGCCTGAAGAACCTTTTCGACGCCTTCCACGTCGGTGAGAGCACCTTTGCTCGCCCTGATCTCAACGTGAGGAATCACGGAAAGCATGCGGTCGCGCACTTCCTTTTGGAAGCCGTTCATCACCGAGAGCACGATGATGAGCGCGGCAACGCCAAGCGCGATGGACGCCACCGACATGCCTGAGATAAAGGACATGAAGCCGTCTTTGCGTCGGCCTCGCCTCCCGCGCCGGGTGTAGGTGAGGCCGATCATGAATTCAAATGGCGTCTGCATCGTGCTCTTGGAAATCGCTCTTGAGGCGGAATAATTCAACGCTTCGAACACCCTTTCGTTTTGCATCCGGCATGACGAAAGCGTGCGTTCGACAAAAACTGCATTCTAACGGCGCAGGAAGCTTCCCCCGCGCCGCAGCAAAAGATCGAAACTGTCGACAGAAGAATGTTAGAAGACACCAACACTCCTCAATGAAGACGAAGCACCCGCAGTCCCCAAGGCTACAATCACGGGCACTATGACAACTTGCTTTTATCTCCTGCCCGGCGCCCGGCTTCCTGAGGCCGCCGCCCGCGAGACTGCGGCCGTGCTTGCAAAGTCCGACCCCGCCTCGCTTGAGGCGTGGACTGCACTCGGGACCGGCCGTGAGCCGCCTGGTCTGCAGCGCCTCGCTGAACCGCTCCACGACCGCTCACCCCATCAGGCCTGGCTCTGGAAGGTGCTCACGCACCGATCCGGCTCGCCGATCACCGCCCCTTACGAATGGATTGCCTCGGGCGGTCCCGTGCTCGACCAGGAATTCTGGAAGCTCACGCCCTGGCAGCGAAATTCGATGGGACAGCTCGAAGCCGTCGAGCTTCATGAGTCTGAGATGCCCGCTGCTGCTTGTGCGCTTGATCCTATCGCAGCACACGCCGGTATGCGTCTGATGATTTCTGGAACGACTCTCTTTCTCTGCCGCCGCAAGCCCTGGGCATTCTCAGCCGCACCGTTTAGAGATCTGGCGGACTGGGTCGGTGCAGGAGCGAGCCTTGCCGCCTGCATGACGGGCAGTGATAAGCCTGAAGCAGAAAATCTGCTTGAGGCATTCACCGCTGCCGCTCAAACGGCTGCGGGCGAGTTGCCTTCGATTGACGGTTTTTGGCTTTCGGGCGGCGGAGCATACACTCCCATTTTCCCGCCCTCGACCTACCGTGCTGTAGCCTGTGATGATCCAGTCGTCCGAGCCTGGGCGGCAGCGGCCGGCATTCCCCGCGCCGCGCTCATGCCCGCTCGCAGCAGCGAACGCGAACAGGACCGGTGGGGGAAAGCGTTCGTTGACGCACCGATCGGCGAGCGCATCGTCGTTATTGAGCATCTCCTCGAACCCTGGCGCCGCAGTGACTGGAGCGCTTGGCGAGAAGCGCTCCCCACGGCACTCGGCGAACTCGCGCTCTGGCGCAGCCGCGAAAAAGCCGCCGGCATTGAAGACGCTGTTTTCGTACTCTTTGGCAATGCCGGCGCCGCTACGCTTTTGCCGACGCCCAAGAGCATCAATCCGCTCAAACGCTTCAAACGATCGGTGCTCCCGCTCGAGAGCTGGTTCATTGACAACTTTGCGGGAGAGGTTCCATGACGCGCATTCTCTCCCGTCCTTACGATCAGCATGCCGCCGATCGTCTGACCCTTTCGGGTTTTCTGCCGCCCATTGCACGGGCGCTTGCCGCCCGCGGTATTCAGGTGCCCTCCGATTTAGAGCAGGAATGGGCCGGCATGCTGCCGCCCGCCATGCTCGAAGGCACGCGTGAAGCAGCCGAACGGCTTGCACTCGCTCGCGATCGGCATGAAGCCGTCACCATCGTCGCCGACTACGACTGCGACGGGGCTACGGCATGTGCTGTCGGCATCCGAGGTCTGCGCATGCTCGGCATCACCGCCAACTACTTCGTGCCGGACCGCGTGCTCCACGGCTACGGGCTCACGCCCAACGTCGTCGATATTGTTGCTGCCAGAACCCCCAAGCCGAATCTCATCGTCACGGTTGACAACGGCATCTCGTCAGTCGCAGCCGTTGACCGCGCTCGGGAGCTCGGCATCGACGTCATCATTACAGACCACCACCTGCCGGGCGCTGAACTGCCGCGGGCACAGGCGATCGTCAACCCCAATTTAACGGGCTCGACCTTCCCGTCGAAAAATCTCGCAGGCGTCGGCGTCATCTACTATGTGCTGCTCGCCCTGCGTTCGCTCCTTCGCGAACACGGCGTCTTTGACGCTAAGACTCAGCCGCGTCTGGATGCGCTGGTGGACTTTGTAGCCCTTGGAACAGTGGCTGACGTCGTCAAGCTCGACAAAAACAACCGTATTCTGGTTTCGCAAGGCATTCGCCGCATTCGCTGCGGCCGTACGCATGCAGGGCTCGAAGCCCTGTTTGCCATTGCCGGACGCGATATTCGTACCGCGGGGGTACGCGACTTCGGCTTTGCCGTTGCGCCGCGCATCAATGCCACCGGCCGTCTCGGAACCATGGAAAACGGCATCGAATGTCTCTTGTCGGACGATCCCGCCGCTGCCCTTGCCTTTGCCGAGAGCCTCAACTCCATCAACACCGAACGCCGCGAACTTGAAAGCGAGATGCAGCAGTTGGCTGAGGCCGCTTTATCCAATATTGACTTGGATCATCACGCCACTTTTACGATTTTCAACCCCTCTTTCAATGAGGGTGTTGTGGGATTGGTGGCAGCGCGCCTGAAGGAGCGCATCCACCGTCCGGTCATCGCGTTTGCGCCGACGGAAAACGGAGAACTCAAAGGTTCGGGCCGTTCCATTCCCGGCATACATCTGCGTGATGCACTCGACTTGACCGCCAAAGCACTGCCCGGCGTCGTACTTCGCTTCGGAGGCCATGCCATGGCGGCCGGACTTTCCATCAAACCCGAAGGGTTCAAGGATTTTCAGGCGGCGTTTGAGGAAGTCATCCGCAGCCGATGCGATGCCTCCGTTTTTGAGCGTGTTGTGCTCACCGACGGCGGACTCGCGCCCGACGAGATTACCGAAGCGCTCTGTCAGGAAATCGATGAACAAATCTGGGGACAGGGTTTTGAAGCCCCGCTCTTTGCCAACGAGGTTCACGTGCTCTCACAGACGCTTCTCAAGGGCACGCATCTCAAAATGATGCTCGAGCTCGGCGGCTCGCGTTTTGACGCCATCTTTTTCCGCCGCAAAGAACCTTTAGCGTCGCTCACGAGGATTGCCTACCGGCCGTCAGTCAATGAATTCCGCGGCCGCCGAACCGTGCAGCTGGTGGTGGAGGCGGCCGAATAACCGAATGGCGGAAATTCCGCCGCTTTTTCCTATGATTCGGGACGCTCAGCAGCACATGCGGCGTCCCGAAGCCGTCTATAATTTTCGTTTCCCTGTATTTTCAGGGCACGTCGGTGATTTTGTGCTTCAAAAATTCTCGAAGCCCGACGCACTTTTAATACAACGAATACGCTCTATCCGCATAGGTCAGAAATGGAAGCTGAACGCATCAACCAAATTGAAGCCTCGATCGACGATCTTACCCGTCGGCTCAATGAACTTCGGGGGTATCTTTGACGTCGACCGCAAAGCTCGGCGCCTCGAAGAAGTAAATCGGGAAATTGAGAACCCGGACCTCTGGAATGATCCCAAACACGCCCAAGAAGTAAGCAAAGAAAAGAAGATGCTCGACGATATCGTCGGCAGCTTCAACCGTCTTACGCAGGGCATCGCCGATGCGGGCGAACTCTTTGAACTTTCTCTGGCCGAAGAGGATTTCGATTCCCTCGAAGTTATCGGAGAGGATGTAGACCGTATCGAGCACGAAGTTGCTCAGCTCGAATTTAAGCGCATGTTCAACCAGCCGATGGACTCGGCCAACTGCTATCTGGAAATTCAGTCCGGTGCGGGCGGCACGGAAGCGCAGGACTGGGCAAGCATGCTCGAGCGCATGTATATGCGCTACGCCGAACGCAAGGGCTTTAAGGTCACCCTTGAAGAAGAAACACCGGGCGAAGTCGCCGGCATCAAGTCCTGCACGCTCTTTATTGAGGGCGAGTGGGCGTACGGCACGCTGCGCACCGAAACCGGCATTCATCGTCTGGTGCGTAAGAGCCCCTTTGACGCCAATGCGCGCCGTCACACCTCCTTCACCTCGGTCTACGTCTATCCGGAAGTGGATGATTCCATCGACATTGAAATCAATCCTGCCGATCTTTCCATCGACGTCTTCCGCGCTTCGGGCGCAGGCGGTCAGCACATCCAAAAGACCGAGTCAGCCGTCCGAATTCACCACAAGCCCACCGGCATCATTACGATCTGTCAGGATGACCGCTCGCAGCACCGCAACCGTGAAAAAGCCATGCAGCAGCTCAAGGCTAAGCTCTATGAGCTGGAAATGCGCAAACGCATGGAAGCGCAGACGAAGCTCGAAGAGTCGAAGTCTGACATCGGCTGGGGTCACCAGATCCGCAGCTACGTGCTTGATCAGTCGCGCGTGAAGGACCTGCGTACCGGCGTTGAAACCGGCAACACGGGCGGCGTGCTCGACGGTGATCTTGATCAATTCATCGAAGCGAGCTTGAAGGGCGGCGTGAATGCCGTTCCGGCGGCCGAATAAGCCCCAAGCTCCGAACTACCCTATTCCAGACTCAACGCTTCGGAAAGCCCTGCACTGCACCCTTCCGAAGTGCTCGTTGGATCCCAACATCCGCAAAACACTTTTAGGGGAATCAAATGGCAGAAGCCCAGCAGAACCCTCAGACCGTTCAGGCCCCGGCCGAAGACGAAAACCATATCATCGCCGAGCGCCGCGCCAAGCTTGCCGCGCTGCGCGCCGCCGGCGTCGCTTATCCGAACGACTTCAAGCGTACGGATCTCTTCGGCGACCTTACGGCCAAATACGGCGCAATGACGGCGGAGGAGCTTGAAGCCGCCGCCCCCGAAGTTGCCTGCTCAGGCCGCATCATGCTCAAGCGCATCATGGGCAAGGCCTCCTTCTGCACGGTGCGCGACTTCACCGGCACGATGCAGTACTTCGTGCAGCAAAATGAAGTCGGCCCCGACGCCTATGCTGCCTTTAAGACGTTCGACCTGGGCGACATCGTCGCTGCCAAGGGCGTGCTTTTCCGCACCCATGCCGGCGACCTCGCCATTCGCGTGAAAGAAATCCGTCTGATGACCAAGAGCATCCGTCCGCTGCCCGATAAGCACAAGGGCCTGCAGGACACGGAGCTTTGCTACCGTCAGCGCTACGTCGACCTCATCATGAACGAGGAATCGCGCAACCGCTTCCTCACCCGCTCGAAGGCCATTGCCGCCATCCGCGCCTTCATGCTCAATCACCGCTTCCTTGAAGTGGAAACGCCGATGCTCCACCCGATCCCGGGCGGCGCCAATGCAAAACCCTTTATCACGCACCACAATGCGCTCGATATGGATATGTACCTGCGCATCGCGCCGGAACTGTATCTGAAGCGCCTCGTGGTCAGCGGTTTTGAACGCGTCTTTGAAATCAACCGCAACTTCCGCAACGAAGGCGTGTCGATTCGCCATAACCCCGAATTCACGATGATGGAGTTCTACGCGACGTATTGGACGTACCGCGATCAGATGGACTTCACCGAAGAGCTCCTGCGCACGGTTGCCAAAGAAGCGACGGGTTCGATGGTTCTCCAGTATCAGGGCCAGGAAATCGATCTCTCCAAGCCTTTCCATCGCCTGACGCCGCTTGCCGCCATCAAGAAGTTCGCTCCGAACTACACCGATGAAGAACTCAACAACCCGGACTTCATCCGCGCCGAGCTTAAGCGCCTCGGCGGTGAGATCCCGGTTGACGCCGGCCTGGGCGCTCTGCAGATGGCGCTTTTTGAAGAAACCGCCGAAGCCAAGCTGATCGAACCGACCTTCATCATTGACTATCCGGTTGAAATCTCGCCGCTCGCCCGCGCGTCCGACGCCGATCCTGAAATCACCGAACGTTTTGAGCTTTACATTGCCGGCCGAGAAACCGCCAACGGGTTCTCTGAGCTCAACGATCCGGACGATCAGGCTGCCCGCTTCCGTGCTCAGGCTGACAAGAAGAGCCACGGCGACGACGAAGCGATGTATTACGATGCTGACTACATCCGTGCTCTGGAATACGGTCTGCCCCCGACCGCCGGCTGCGGCATCGGCATTGACCGTTTCATGATGCTGCTCACCGACGCTCCGACGATCCGCGACGTGCTGCTCTTCCCGCACATGCGCCCGGAAAACACGAAGTAATCCATGATGCAGGGTTCCTTTATCCCTGCGTTTGGAAGCTCATCGAGCCGATCCTTCGGGTCGGCTGAATTCAAAGCCCGCCGCGAGGCACTCACGCGAGTCCTCACTGCGGGCTTTGTGCTTCCGGACGCATCCGGCAGCTGGTCAAGCGCAGCGCTCTGCGCGCACCCGGGGCTGATTCCCATTCGCCTTTCAAGCGGCGTTCTCATTGGCCGCACGGCTCCCGAATGGGCGGACAAAATCAGCCGCATGCCCGGCATTACTCAGCACCAAACAGGGCTGCGTCTCGATGCGGCACATTTGCTCGACTTCGGCATCGCAATGCGGGCCGCCCACCTTTCTCAGGGATGGCGCGGAGAGCTCCTTGACCTCTTCAGTCTTTCCGAGTCTGCGCAAAAGGGAGTCACTGTGCGCCTCGAGCGAGCGCTCTACCGTCCTCTGGGAGCGCTGACCCGAGCGGTTCATCTCTCGGCTCGTTTGCGCGATCCCGTTGACGAATTCGACCCGGTTTATATCCTAGGGCAGCGAAGCCGCACCAAACGAGTCGGCCCCGGCCTGTGGGACGGCCTCGCCGCAGGGATGGTGGGAGCGGGTGAAACGCCCGCTGAAGCGCTGCTGCGCGAAGCGCATGAAGAGGCCTCGCTCCCGGCAGCGGACGCACAAAATGCTCGATATCTGGGCAGCTTTTTAATTTCCCGGGCCGTATCGGGCGGCTGGATGTTAGAAGCTTCTTATACCCACGACCTGGTGGTCCCCGCTGGCTTCGAACCCTGCGCGGCAGATCATGAAGTCGAGCGCTTTGCACGCTTTTCGGCACGAGAAGTACTCGACCTGATTGCAGCACGCAAGGTCATGCACGAAGCAGCTTCGTCTCTCCTCTTTTCCATGGCGGCAACGCCCAGCGCTGCGGATTAAAGATCTCTTCAAGGCTTCTCAATCGTAAAGCGGTCAATCATCTGCACACGGCGAGGCTCGGCTTTCTCCAAGCTTCCCGAAACCACATAGACCTCGCCCACGAGTACGCGGCCTTTGACGCCTGTCTCTTATACACATCTCCGAGCCCACGAGACGGAGCTACATCTCGT